>TARA_R110000824_G_scaffold155226_1_pt1 | contig 137675 bp, 124 predicted proteins | sample TARA_R110000824 | Tara Oceans TARA_R110000824 (sample SAMEA4397747) | marine metagenome | biome: Polar Biome; feature: [MES] marine water layer (ENVO:01000295) within the mesopelagic zone...; material: water (ENVO:00002006), including particulate matter (ENVO:01000060) such... | reverse complement strand
CCCGCCGCCGCTGTTGACGATGTGGCTTCTGGATTTGTTCGTGCGGCATTCAGCGATACTGTTCCGGGAAGATCCTGATCGACCGAATTGTAGGAGAAGTAGAAACGCGTCTCGGTATTTTCGTTCAGGCTAATACCCATATTGGCCGCAAATCGTCCTGTTCGTTCGCGGCTATGGTCGCGATAGCCCTCTGAACTGAGGCCCGTGGTCGATGCAAAGAAATCAACATTGTCGATGACGCGCGCGACTTCACCATGCACGCGGATCGTGCCGAAGCTGCCACCATCCACTCGCAACAAATTCTCGGCCTTCGCAGTATGAGCCGTCGGTGTCACTAAATTGATCGCACCACCCAGCGCTGCAGCCCCGTATTGCAGGCCATCACCGCCGCGATAGACTTCGATATGCTGAAGGATCAGCGGATCGATCTTCTGAAAATCGCCGCTTCCGTCGGCCGCATTCAGCGGAATTCCGTTCTGCAAGAGTTCGATACTGCGCAAGTGATAGCCACGGCTCAATCCGGCTCCTCGAATGGTTAGGCGCACTTCCTGGCCGTACCGCTTGCGGGCAAATACACCGGGTGTCATGGCAAATGTGTCTTCAAAATTGGCGGCGTATTTGTCCTTAAACTTTTCGGCAGTCACAATGCCCACAGCGCCGGGCATTTGTTCGAGTGCTTTAAGTGTTTTGGGAATTCCCGGCGACGTCATAGTGCCGGTCTTTTCTTCATTCTGGTCAAGCCCTGCCATGGGTGAATTGTTTTCTCCGGTCACAACTAGAGTTGGCAGTGTTACGGCTTCCGCGTCTTCTCCATAGGCACCCGATGTCAGAGCGCTGGTTGCCATGAGGAGGGTGACCAGTGGCAATTTCAGTCCGGCTGAACGGTTTTTTTTCATTTTCTAACTTCTCTGAAGGCCTGCAGCCTTACGGCCTCGCGAAAATGCGCGACCGGCTGGCAGTATTGGGAAACGGTTTCTGGTCGTCGTTTCGTTCAGAGAGGGGGCGCGCGTGCCTGCGCTGATTTAGTTATCAGTCCATGCGTCAGACTGGTAGCAAGCGAAAATCCGGCGAGCACCGAGAATGTCGGCATTATGGCCGTGAAATCAGCCAGCGCCATGGCACCGCAGTGATGCAGGCACGAATGACAATTATGGTTCTCAGAGGGGACTTGTTTGACGGGCTGGCCGTTTTCGTCCACCAAAATCTGGCGGGCTTCACCACCCGAACAGATGGTGACCTGCATCAGCCCTTGCACCTGAGGCGGCGCTAGATCGTAAAGCGTCGGAATAGCGATATGCAGAAAAAGGGCAAAAATAGCCAACAGCGCGGCAGAGCGATGCTTTGCCGTTTGGAAGTGTTTGCTGCCTGCATATCCCCCATGTGCCATATCAATGTGATTGCATGATTGGCCGGTGACGAAAAGCTGCATTTTGTCACGTATCGCAAATTGCTATTAGCGAAGACAAACTCTGCATTGCATTTCAAAGACTTAGATGCGACTGGAAAGCGAGCGGGCAGGCGGCTAGAGTGCGCCCAACAATAAGCCCGCATATGAGATCGAGCGACAGATAGAATGAATATATTTCGGCATTTCGAAGCGCAGGTTGAAGCGGCGCTGAACGCATTGATAACAGAGGGAGTGCTTCCCGCCGGTCTGGATTTTACGCGTATTGCCGTTGAGCCACCGCGCGACCCTTCCCATGGCGACCTTTCCACCAACGCCGCTATGGTGTTGGCCAAGCCAGCCGGTCTCAACCCGCGCGACATCGCGGGCAAACTTGCTGAAAAGCTGAAATCCGTTGATTCTGTCACCGAGGTCACAATTGCCGGCCCGGGTTTTATCAACCTGCGTCTGACCAGTGACATCTGGCTTGCCGGCATTCTTGATGTTCTGACCGCTGGTGCTGCCTATGGCGCAAGCGATATCGGACAGGGCAAACCGGTCAATGTCGAATACGTCTCGGCAAACCCCACAGGCCCGATGCATGTCGGTCATGTGCGTGGTGCGGTCTTCGGCGATGCCTTGGCTAATCTGCTCGAAAAAGTTGGCCATAAGGTCTGCCGCGAATATTACATCAATGATGCGGGTGGTCAGATCGAGGTGCTCGCCCGCAGTGCATTCATGCGCTACCGCGAGGCGCTGGGCGAAGAGATCTCCATCCCTGAAGGTCTCTATCCCGGCGATTATCTGGTGCCGGTCGGGCAGGCCTTGGCAAAGGCGCATGGTGACAAGCTGAAATCCGTGCCGGAGGCCGAATGGCTACCGGTTGTTCGTGATACGACCATGGACATGATGATGGACCTTATCCGGTCCGATCTTGCATTGCTTGGTATTACGCACGAAGTCTTCTTCTCCGAACGCACATTGCATCAAAGCGGCGCTGTAGATGCAGTGCTGAAATTGCTGGAAGATAAGGGACTCATTTATACTGGCGTTTTGGAGCGCCCTAAAGGTGATGCTTCGGAGGATTGGGAGGAGCGTCCGCAGACGCTTTTCCGTTCCACCCAGTTTGGCGATGATCAGGACCGTGCGCTCAAGAAGTCGGATGGATCTTGGACTTATTTCGCACCAGACATTGCCTATCACTTTGACAAGTTCAATCGTGGCTTCACCACACTGATCGATGTCTGGGGCGCCGACCATTCCGGATACATCAAGCGTGTGAAAGCGGCAGTTGCCGCTGTGACCGACAACAAGGCCGAGATCGACGTCAAAGTGTGTCAGCTTGTGCGGTTGTTCCGCGACGGTGAGCCCTTCCGCATGTCCAAACGGGCCGGTGATTTCATCACTTTGCGCGATGTGGTCGAGGAGGTCGGCAAGGATGCCGTGCGCTTCATGATGTTGACGCGCAAGAATGATGCTTCGCTTGATTTCGACTTCGCCAAAGTTATGGAGCAATCGCGCGACAATCCGGTTTTCTATGTCCAATACGCCCATGCGCGCATCGCATCAGTCCTGCGCAATGCGGCAGAGCAGGGCTTTGACCTTTCGGAAACATCGCTCTCGGCAGCCAACCTTTCACTGCTTACAGACGAGGCGGAATTGGGCCTCGTCCGGCTAATGGGCGCATTCCCGCGCGCGATCGAGCAGGCGGCTCAAGCGCACGAACCGCACCGCATTGCCTTTGCGTTGAACGATCTGGCTGCCGGATTTCATGGCCTCTGGAACAAGGGTAAGGACGAGCCGGGATTGAGGTTTATCCTGTCGGACAAGCCCGATGTTACCATGGCGAGGCTGGCACTGATTCGCGCCGCAGCTTTTGTGCTTGCGGCCGGTCTTGGTGTTCTCGGCGTGGAACCTGCGGAGGAAATGCGCTGATGTCGGATACTGGACGACAAGAACCTGGCTATGACTCCGGTTATGGAGACGATTATGCCGATGATGACGATTACTACACCTATGACGCGACCGATGAGGAAGACGAAGGTCGCCGTCGCCCCTTGGTGATACTCGCCATTGTTGCTCTTCTTGTCCTGTTCGGTGGTGTTGTTTTTTTTGCCTATAAACAAGGCTTAAAACAGGGCGCTCAGGGTACACCGCCCATTATCCGTGCCGATCAGGAGGCCGTTAAGGTTCCGCCAGTTAATCCGGGTGGGATCGAAATTCCGCATCAGGACCGGGCAGTCTATGATCGCCTTTCCGGCAGCGGCGAGGCGCTCGAACCCGACACCGAGCGTCTTTTGCCAAGGGCCGAAGAACCTATTCCAATGGCAAAAAACGAGGCGCCAGTGGGTTCGTCTCAGCAGATTGATGAGACAGCCGTCCCTTCCGTTCCTGAAATACAGGTGCCTGAGGCAAGCATAATTGTGGAGCCGGCGCCGGTTGTTGCGGCAAAACCCGTGTCTCCGGCACCGGCCCCAACCGCGGTTTCTAGCTCCAGCGGTGCAGGAGGCTATGTAGTCCAGCTTGCCGCTTTCCGCGACGAGCCTTCGGCGCGTGACGCATTTGGCAAATTGCAGCGCAAATATCCAGCGCTTGCAGCATTCGGGGCTGATATTCAGCGTGCCGATCTGGGTGATAAGGGCATTTATTACCGCCTTCGCGCGGGCTATATGTCCAAATCGGACGCCCAGTCCCTCTGCAACGATTTGGCAGCCAAGGGACAGGCCTGTTTCGTCAGGACAAAATAATGCCGGTCAGAGCCGCCATTTACGGATGCTCTGGTCCGACATTAAGTGACGCGGAACGGAGCTTTTTTGCCGAGGCTGATCCTTGGGGCTTCATCATTTTTGCCCGCAATATTGAGAGCCCGTCACAGGTCGCTGCCTTAGCCGCCGACATAAGGGCCACTGTAGGCCGTGATCTTCCTATTCTGATTGATCAGGAAGGGGGGCGTGTCGCACGGTTCCGGCCACCTTATTGGCGCGCTTATCCGCCCGGGCGTGCCTACGGCGAACTATTTGAACTCGACAAAGAGGCAGGGCTTGAGGCGGTGCATCTCGCCAGCCGCCTTATTGCCACCGAGCTTTTTGCCTCAGGTGTCAATGCGGACTGTTTGCCGGTGCTCGATGTTCCGGTCCTGGGCGCACATGACGTGATCGGTGATCGCGCCTATGCCGACTCACCTGAGACGGTCATAGCCTTGGGAAGAGCGGCGGCGAAGGGGCTTCTGGATGGTGGGGTGCTGCCGGTTATGAAACATATTCCCGGACACGGCCGCGCAGGCAATGACAGCCATTTGAGCCTTCCTACCATCACAACGGACGTAAAAACACTGAATGAGACGGATTTTGCGCCGTTTCGAGCATTGGCGACCTTGCCCGTCGCTATGACAGCTCATGTGGTTTACGAAGCCATCGATGCAGACGCACCGGCCACGACTTCGCGCCGGGTGATTGATGACATCATCCGCGGTGTGATCGGCTTCAACGGTCTTTTGATGTCTGACGATCTGTCCATGCAGGCCCTTTCAGGCAGCATAGCAACGCGGACAAACGCGAGTCTTAAAGCTGGTTGTGATCTTGTGCTACACTGCAACGGCAAAATGGATGAGATGGAAGCGGTGGCTGGTGAAGTTCACATGCTAACCGGAGATGCCTTGAGCCGCTCCAATGCGGCATTGAATAAAATAGGTGTTCCGCAGGATTTCGACGAAAATGCCGCTTTAGAGCGTTTGCATGCTCTATTGGGAATTCTCGGGGATAAATATAAAACAGGGTACCGTGGGGTTTAGCCGCGGGGTATAAGGGCCGGTCAGTCCATACCGCCATAAGTGTCATATGCATGACAGTTCGTGGTAGTTCTGACGTATCAACACCCCGGTTTCGCTTCAGTTCAGCGACAAAAGATCAGCGACAAAGGCCGTATGCAAGAGACGTCCTCACATAACGAGGCTGACGCCGAAGCGCCGCTCCCGTCCGAACAGGCGGCGCAGGATGGCGACACCTTTCAGGAAGGCCCGCCTCGTAGCGTACCTGTGAGCAATGATGCGTCCGATGGAGAAGGTGGTGAAACCCTTGTCCTCGATATTGACGGTTATGAGGGGCCGCTGGATGTGCTTCTTGCGCTGGCCCGGAACCAGAAGGTCGATCTCACCCGTATTTCCATTTTGGCGTTGGCCGAGCAATATCTTGAGTTTATCAACCGTGCCGCGCGGATGGAGCTCGACATTGCCGCCGACTATCTGGTTATGGCGTCCTGGCTTGCCTATCTGAAGTCGCGCCTGCTGTTACCCCCGCCCGAGGAAGAAGAAGGTCCCAGCGGCGCTGAGATGGCCGCGCGTCTCGCATTCCAGCTTCAGCGCCTTGAAGCAATGAGGAACGCAGCGCAAACAATCTTTGCAAGGAAGCGCATGAATGTGCATCTCTTCCAAAGAGGTGCTCCAGAGGGCATTCGTGTTGTAAAAACAAGCGAGTATCAGGGGACGCTATATGACATTCTGAAGGCTTACTCGGATCAACGTCTCAAGACGCATAATGAGTACTGGGAACCCAAGCGACTGCCTATCATGGCTATCGAAATGGCCAGGAAACGCCTCGAAAATATGCTTGGAATGATGTTCGATTGGGGGCGGATCGATAGCTATTTGCCTCAGGAACACATGAGCCCAGAGCTTCGCCGTTCCGCACTCGCCAGCACGTTCAGCGCGGCGCTTGTCCTCGCTAAGAATGGCGAAGTTGAAATAAGACAATCAGGGGCTTATCAGCCTCTCTTCATGCGCCGTAGGCAAAATCAGGACCCCGAACCAGTCCAGCCCAACGACGCCAGCGAGCAACCTGAAGAATGACCACAGAAGAAGCCATGACGGACGCGACGGAAAACGAAATGGAAATAGAATCCGAGATCGAGAATGATCTTTCGGAATCGTCTGACGTTCAGGAATCTGATAGCGAAATCAGTGAATTGTCTGAAGAAGGTGAGATACCTTCTGAAAATGGTACTGTTGCGGCTAACGAGACTAATGTAGTCGGTTTTCCAGCAAATGCGACAGAGCACGCCGAACTCATGCGGATGACAGAGGCTTTGCTTTTTGCCGCGGCAGAACCGCTCGATATTGATAGTATTACAAGTCGCCTTCCGGAAGGTGCAGACGTTGGTGCGGTCATCGAAGACCTTCAGAAGCTCTATGAGGAACGTGGTGTAAACCTTGTCCGCGTGGCCAATAAGTGGATGTTCCGAACCGCCGAAAACCTCTCATTCCTCATGGAACGCGAAGCAGTGGAGCAGCGCAAACTCTCACGCCCGGCCATGGAAACCCTCGCCATTATCGCCTATCACCAGCCGGTGACACGTGCCGAAATCGAGGAAATCCGTGGCGTTTCGGTCTCCAAAGGTACGCTTGACGTGCTGATCGAGACTGGATGGGTTCGTCTGCGTGGTCGCAAGCGGACACCAGGTCGGCCTGTCACTTATGGTACGACTGAGGATTTTCTCATCCATTTCGGTCTCGAAGCCGTTGGTGACCTGCCGGGCTTGGATGACCTTAAGTCCTCGGGCCTTCTGGATGGCAGGCTTCCACCCGGTTTTGAAATTCCCATTCCGACTGAAGGTGGCGTCGAGGGTGATGGTGAGTTTGAGGACGAACCCGCGGAGGAATATGGTGAGGCGCACGATGAGCACCTTGCCGTGGATGATGGCGACACCGAATAAGCGCACCCTCGAAAAAGGCCACAAGCGCTCCTATATCTGAGGTAGTCTCGGAGATTGAATTAGTTAGCCTTGTCATTTGCCATATCCGTTGATGCATCGGGCATGTGCTGGTGACACCGTATTTGGGCGCGAGCCCCATGGAGCTTGGATAATGGGTATTGGCTTTCCGCAACTGCTGCTCATCGCAGTAATCGTTTTGCTTTTGTTTGGTCGTGGCAAGATCTCCGACCTGATGGGTGATGTTGCCAAAGGCATTAAGAGCTTCCGCAAGGGGCTGGCTGATGATGAAGTGTCTGCTGATCAGGCGGAATCAAAAGCAAGCCCAAAGGTAATCGACGGCACTTCAACGCGCGATTCTGCAGCCGAGACCAAAGACAAAACCGCCAACGGCTAAGGTCGGGGTGCCATCACACACCCGCACGCTGGAGTGCGGGTTGACCCTTTTCGGGAAGACCATTCATGTTCGATTTGGGCTGGTCAGAACTGCTCCTCGTGGCTGTGCTAGCAATTGTGTTTATCGGGCCCAAGGATTTGCCCCGGGTAATGCGAACGCTTGGGCAGTATGTCGGCAAAATGCGGGCAATGGCTCGTGAATTCCAAAATTCGTTCGAGGATCTAGCCAGAGAATCTGAGTTGGAAGAGTTGCGTCAGCAGGTGGCTGATCTGCGTAACACCGCGATGAAGCCATTGGCCAATCCCTTAGCTGAAATGGAGCAAGCAACAAAGAATGCCAGCACACTAAGTCAGGAAAAGGTGGATGAGGAAAACATTGGAACGACGTCGGAATTATCCGATCACCAGTCAACCACCAAGGGCTCAGGTGCGGCATGAGCGAGCATCACATTGAAGACGAAGTGGATGCCAGCCGAGCGCCACTTCTGGATCATCTGATAGAGCTGCGCTCACGCCTTATCAAAGCACTTATCGCCATCGTAATTGCATTTTGCATCTGCTTTTACTTTGCAGGCGATATTTTCAATTTGCTGCTTCGACCGTACGAATTGGCCTCCGGCGACCATCTGGTGAAACTTATCTATACGGCTCCGCAAGAGTTCTTTTTTACTCAGATCAAACTAGCTTTGTTTGGAGCGGTTTTTCTGGCTTTTCCCATTCTTGCCTCGCAAATCTACATGTTTGTCGCCCCTGGCCTCTATAAGAATGAGCGAGGCGCGTTCCTGCCATATCTTGTTGCGACACCCGTCCTGTTTATGATCGGTTCGGCGCTTGTTTACTTTGCTGTAATGCCGTTGGCGCTGACATTCTTCATGTCGATGGAGCAGTCCGGTGGCGAAGGTAAAGCTGCCATCGAGCTTCTGCCGCGTGTAAGTGAATATCTCGGCCTTATCATGAATTTTATGTTGGCCTTCGGTGCGTGCTTCCAGCTCCCTGTGGTGCTTACCCTATTGGCGCGGATAGGTGTGGTGGATGCCGCAGCTCTGCGCAAAGGGCGCCGCTATGCCGTGGTAATTGCATTTCTGGTGGCAGCAATTCTTACACCGCCGGACTTGCTGAGCCAGATGATGTTGGGCTTGCCTATCCTCATTCTGTATGAGCTATCGATTCTCTCTGTCGTGCTGGTCGAACGAAAACGCAGGGAAGCTGACGAAGAGGCATCTGCAGAGGCCGGCCAAGGATAGACGCCTAAGCCCTTTCCGCTTATACAGAAGCCGCCGCATTTTCAGCCACGCGACGGATTCCATGCACGACATAAAGATTATCCGCGACGACCCCGATGCCTTTGACCAAGGGCTCGCAAAGCGCGGGCTAGCGCCGCAATCGGCACGTCTTCTACAGATTGATGAGCGCCGGCGGGCAGTTATCACTTCACTGCAAGAGTTGCAGCAGAAGAGAAACAACGCCTCCAAACAAATTGGACAGGCCAAAGCTCAAAAAGATGAGGTAAAAGCCCAGTCGTTGATGCAGGAGGTGGCGGACCTGAAAGGCGCGTTGCAAAAAGGCGAAGAGGATGAACGGCGGCTTACGACAGAGCTTGAAACCGAACTTGCTGCTATTCCCAATATTCCTTTCGACGACACGCCGGTTGGCAAAGATGAGAATGACAATGTAGAGCGCCATCGTGTTGGCTGCCCGCGAGCGATGAATTTTGCACCGAAGGAGCATTTCGATCTGGGCGAGGGTGTTGGCCAGATGGATTTCGAGACTGCAGCCAAATTGTCAGGCTCAAGATTTGTAGTGCTCAAAGGGCAATTGGCGCGACTTGAGCGGGCTATTGCCAGCTTCATGCTGGACCTTCACGCGGGTGAGTTCGGCTATGAAGAGGTGTCACCACCCCTGCTGGTCAAAGACAATGTTATGTTTGGCACAGCGCAATTGCCGAAATTCGCCGATGACCAGTTTGCGGTTTACAAGGGTGAAGAACGAAACGAACAAGACAAGTTCTGGCTCATTCCCACAGCCGAGGTTTCGCTGACTAATCTTGTTCGGGAAACCATCCTCTCCGAAGAAGAGCTCCCCAAGCGGTTCACAGCTTACACGCCTTGTTTCCGCGCGGAAGCTGGCTCTGCCGGCCGTGATACGCGTGGGCTGATCCGTATGCATCAATTCTCGAAAGTCGAACTGGTTTCGATTACGACAGCTGAAGCGGCGATTGAAGAACATGAACGCATGTTGGCCTGTGCTGAAGAGGTCCTCAAACGTCTCGATTTGCACTACCGTGTCATGACACTTTGCACGGGTGATATGGGCTTTTCTGCACGCAAGACCTACGATATCGAGGTTTGGCTTCCGGGGCAGAATGCCTTCAGGGAAATTTCGTCTTGTTCGGTTTGTGGTGATTTTCAAGGTCGGCGCATGCAGGCGCGTTACAAACCGGTCGGCAGCAAAAACACCCAGTATGTTCATACGCTGAATGGATCTGCATTGGCGGTAGGACGAACGATGGTTGCTATTCTTGAAACCTATCAGCAGGCCGATGGCTCAATTTCCATTCCTGATGTATTGAAGCCTTACATGGGTGGTCAGGACGTTATTTCACATGGCTAAATCGACTGCCAAAACTGGCCCAAAAAAATCAGGCCTACGGATACTCGTCAGCAATGACGATGGCATTCATGCTCCTGGATTGAAGACCCTTATCCGGATTGCCCAGAAACTGTCGGACGATGTATGGGTGGTTGCACCAGAGGAAGAACAAAGCGGAGCAGGACACTCGCTGTCATTATCGCATCCGGTACGTCTGCGTCGCATAGGGCCGCGCAAATTTGCGGTCAAGGGAACGCCTACAGACTGCGTGCTGATGGCTATACGGCATATCATGAAGGATCAACTGCCGGACCTTGTTCTTTCCGGCGTTAATCGTGGTCAGAACATCGCGGATGATGTGACATATTCTGGCACCATTGCGGCGGCGATGGAGGGAACTCAGCTCGGTATCCCCTCGATAGCACTCAGTCAGGCGTTTGGCTTTCAGAAATCCTCTCAAATCAAATGGGCCACTGCTGAAAATCATGCACCGGCTATTATCCGTAAGCTGCTGAAAAGCGGATGGCCGAAGGATGTTCTCATCAACATTAACTTTCCTGATGTTGCGCCTAAAGATGTCAAAGGTATTGAAGTAACGGGGCAGGGGAAGCGCGACCAGTCTTTGGTGCAGGTGGATGAACGTATTGATGCCCGCCACAAGCCATATTACTGGTTCGGGTTCGAGCCTATCCGGAGTAATCCCGCAAAGGGAACAGATCTACATGCTATATATAATGGCTATATTTCCGTTTGCCCTCTTCACATGAATCTCACCCATACGCGGACGCGCAATGCACTTGTTGCCGCTCTAGGTGGGAAATGAGGACCGGATGAATACGGACCTGCCTGATGATGATGAAGAAGCCGAAGGGACCGGAGGTGCGCCTTTGGGCGCACTCGATCAAGGCAAGATCGAACTTATTATGTCGTTACGGCGCCAAGGAATTCGAGACAAACGTGTTTTGAATGCCATTGAGCGAATACCCCGAGAGACTTTTATCAACGCTAATTTCCGCAAGCAGGCCTATGAAGACCATGCTTTGCCGATTGAATGTGGGCAGACGATCAGCCAGCCTTTTGTGGTGGCTTATATGACTGAGCAATTGCAAGTCAGCGACCGGATGAAGGTGCTTGAAGTGGGCACGGGGTCTGGTTATCAGGCAGCTGTTCTCGCTAAACTTTGCCGACGTGTGTACACGGTGGAACGTTACAGAACTTTACTTCGGGATGCTGTGAAGCGCTTCGACGAGCTACGTCTGCATAATATCACCACAAAAGTCGGTGACGGTGCGGAAGGCTGGACGGAACAAGCGCCATTTGACAGAATCATTATAACGGCCGCCGCTCCATCTGTGCCGCAAAAGCTGATGGAACAATTGAAGCCTGGTGGAATAATGATTGTACCTGTGGGAATTGCGGGTGGACGTGGTGATCAACGGTTGGTGCGTATTGTCCGGACTGAGGATGGTATCCAGCGTGACGAACTAATGCCTGTTCGGTTTGTGCCCTTGGTTGAGGGTGTGGCGAAGGAATCCTGAGTAACCTAATCCGTAACCGGCATAGGTTCGACGGATGCGGTGAGCGGAGAATAAGCTATGCATCAACGGGGATATAGCCAGACGATTTTCGTGCTTATTATGGCAACCTTGATGCTTGTCGGTTGCACAAGCAACCCGAACTGGTGGGATGAAAATGGAGCTAGGCGTACAAGCAGCGGGGGTTATGTACCGGGTACACCATTGCCTGCGCCGGATCGACGTTCTGGCGGTATTCCTATTCCCCCTGTGCGGGGCAGTGACGGCGAGTATGTAGTCCGATCAGGCGATACGCTCTTCCAGATTTCACGTAACAACAATGTGCCTATTCGCTCGCTAATCGACGCCAATCGATTGCAGCCACCTTATACTTTGAGGACAGGGCAGCGTTTGAGTATACCAACGGCGCGCTATCATGTGGTGCGTTCAGGGGACACAGTTTACAGCATCTCACGCGCATACGGCGTGGATATGGCGACGTTGACTTCAACCAATCGTATTCCTCAGCCATACACGATTAAGGTCGGGCAGAAGTTGCAATTACCGTCCCAGATCAACGATCAGGTCGTGGCGGTTGTGAGTGAAAATCAATCAAACCCGGCGGGAGTGCCAGTCGGACGTCCGGGGGGCGGTTATGCGAATGATAGTGTTGGAACTGTCCCAATTTCCAAACCTAACCCTGGATACAAATCCCCGCTGCCGCCGCCGCCGGTAGCCGCAGGCGATTTTGTTTGGCCTGTTCAGGGCAAAGTTATTTCGAACTATGGGGCTAAAGAAGGTGGGATGCATAATGACGGCATCAACATTGCTGTGCCCGCTGGCACGCCAGTGCGGGCAGCACAAAGTGGTGTAGTGGCCTATGCTGGCAACGAATTGAAAGGCTATGGGAATTTGTTGTTGGTTCGGCATTCAAATGGATGGATGACGGCCTATGCCCATAACAGCAAATTGATGGTCAAGCGCGGCGATACAGTAACGCGTGGGCAAACTATTTCCTTGGCAGGCAGTACCGGCAGCGTTAGTTCGCCTCAAGTCCATTTCGAATTGCGAAAGGGTGCGAAGGCCGTGGATCCCCGAGGTGTGATCGGGGGCTAAGCTTTAGTCCAGCGACTGCCCCAGTCGCCCTGCCGCATCCTGAATGAACTGCCATGCCACGCGCCCTGAGCGGCTTCCACGTGTTGCGGCCCATTCAATCGCCTGAGCGCGTAAAGTTTCTGGGTCCTCTTTTAGGGCGTAATGTGCAGCATAGCCTGCCACCATATTAAGGTATTCATCCTGTGTGCATTTATGAAAGCCCAGCCAGAGGCCGAAGCGATCTGACAGAGAAACCTTTTCTTCAACAGCTTCGGACGGATTAATTGCTGTCGAACGCTCGTTCTCGATCATGTCTCGTGGCATCAAGTGGCGACGGTTGGACGTGGCATAAAAGAGAACATTGTTTGGACGGCCTTCGATACCGCCATCCAGAACGGCTTTGAGGGACTTGTAGCTTGTATCATCATGGTCAAATGAGAGGTCGTCGCAGAAAATCAAAATTCTCTCCGGTTTGCCTCTTAATTGCGCCATGAGATCGGGAAGACTCTCTATGTCCTCCCTGTGTATCTCTATCAGAATGAGAGACTGAGGCTTTTCTCGATTGATTGCCGCATGGCCAGCTTTGACGAGTGAGCTTTTACCCATTCCGCGTGCGCCCCATAAAAGAGCGTTATTTGCAGGAAATCCCCTTGCGAAACGTAGGGTATTGTCAATCAGCAGGTCGCGGACATGATCAACACCTTTGAGCAAGCCGAGATCTACCCGCGAAACGTCCAGCACAGGGGACAGTCCACCCCGTGCGGCATCCCAAACGAAGGCGTCCGCCAGCGATAGGTCCAGCTTGTCAGGTGGTGGTGGGCTCAGGCGATCCAATGCATCGGCAATGCGCGAAAGCGTAGCTTGGAGGTCTTTATCTTGTCCCATAAACATTATCTCATGCGCTGGAGGCCGACTGAATATGTCGCGGACCCTATCACTGTGGGGGTATGGAGAAAAACCCTAACAAAGGGCGGCACTAAAGCTGAAAGTTAATGCCCCGTGTTCGGTTTGCAAATCACTATCCGACCTTTATAGTCCCGCCCGAATAAGCTCACACGCAGCCGGCATATCCGTCCGGCGTGGAAACTGGAGAAGCATATGTTTGGTGAAACTGGTGGTGGCAGTGGTGATTTTCTTATCTCCCTGTTCCCCTTTATTGCGCTCTTTGCAATCATGTATTTTCTGGTTCTGCGTCCGCAGCAGCGTCGCTTGAAAGACCATCAGAACATGGTCGCGAATGTGCGTCGGGGCGACACTGTGGTGACCTCTGGCGGGATTGTCGGCAAAGTGTCCAAGGTCGATGATGCCGAGCTTCTTGTTGAAATTGCCGAAGGCGTCAAAATCCGTGTCGTAAAGAGCACGCTCTCGGAAGTGCGCTCCAAATCAGAGCCGGTTCCGGCTAACGCGAACACGCCGTCCTGAGCCTTGCTCGGATACTTCGGGGGAATTGAGCCAACATGCTTCACTTTGAACGCTGGAAGATAACGCTGATAGCGCTTGTAACGCTTATGGGCATTGCCTTTACGGCTCCAAATTTCTTTTCAAACGATGTTCTTGTGCAGGTTCCTTCCTTCCTGCCAAGCAAGAAGATTAATCTCGGCCTCGATTTACGCGGCGGGTCCTACATGCTCTTGCAAGTGGATACCGATGCCGTCAAAAAAGATCGGCTGCAGTCCCAATTAAACGATGTGCGAAAAGCGCTTCTGGATCAGAAAATCCGTTACACCGGATTGGGCATTAAGAATGACGCTGTTTCCGTCCGGATAACTAACGAAGAGGATGTAGAGAAAGCCGTTTCCGCATTGGAAGAGCTGGCGACACTTGTGTCTTCGGGGCTTTTAACTGGCAGTATCGGTCAGCGCGATATTGAAGTGACTTCTGATGGAAACCTTGTGACGGTAACCAACACGGAGGCTGCCGTTCTGGCCCGCGCTCAATCTGCTATTCAGCAGTCCATGGAAATTGTACGGCGCCGTATCGATGAGATGGGCACCACCGAACCGGTGATTCAGCAACAGGGCATCGACCGCATTCTGGTACAAGTCCCCGGTCTGGATGATCCGCAACGTTTGATCGATCTTCTTGGCCAGACCGCCAAGCTTAACTTTCGATTGGTTGATACAACGACATCAGCGCAGCAGGCGCTTGCAACTCATTCGGTTCCAGCAGGCTCCGAGGTTCTCTATATGACAGAGAGCCCAGATGTGCCGATACTGGTGAAGCGTCGTATTATGGTCGGTGGTGATAGTCTTGAAGATGCACAGCCGAGTTTTGACAGCCGAACAGGCGAACCCATCGTTAATTTCAGTTTTGACACGACCGGTGGACGCATGTTTGGTGAGGTCACCAGGGACAATGTTGGTAAACCTTTTGCCATTGTGCTTGATAACAAGGTAATTAGCGCACCAGTCATCCGGGAAGCCATCATGGGCGGTTCTGGTCAGATCAGTGGCAATTTTTCAGTTCAGCAAGCAAATGACTTAGCAATTCTGTTGCGCGCAGGTGCGCTTCCGGCTCCGCTCAATATTCTTGAGCAGAGGACAGTCGGTGCGAGCCTCGGTGCGGACTCAATCCGCTCAGGCATGGTCGCGGCTATTATCGGCTCGGTTGCTGTCGTTGTCTTTATGATCGCAACATATGGCATGTTTGGTGTGTTCGCGAATATTGCTCTTATTGTGAATGTGTTTTTGATCATGGGTGCTTTGTCCCTTCTTCAGGCGACACTCACTTTGCCGGGCATTGCAGGTATTATTCTGACGATCGGTACTGCAGTCGATGCGAACGTTCTCATTTACGAGCGTATCCGAGAGGAGCTTCGTTCAGGAAAGTCGGTCATTGCCGCCCTTGATGCCGGTTATAATCGAGCATTGGCGCCGATTGTTGATGCCAACGTCACGCATTTCATCTCGGCGGCAGTTCTGTTTCAGCTTGGCTCCGGACCAGTGCGTGGCTTTGCCGTTACTCTTGCTATTGGTGTCGTCACTTCGGTCTTCACGGCTGTGACGGTTAACCGATTCATTGTTTCGACCTGGGTGCGCAGTGCGCGTCCCAAGTCGATTGTGCTCTGACCGTTACGAGGAAATTGACCATGTTCCGTCTGAAACTCGTTCCGGAAAAAACCAGTATTGCATTTGTAAGTCTTCGTCATATCGCGGTGGGGATGTCGCTTGTTGTCGTTGTTGCTGCTTTCGTCTTGATGTTCACGAAGGGCTTCAATTTTGGCATCGACTTCAAAGGCGGTACGGTTATCGAAATATCGACCCAGGGCACTGCTGATCTGACCGACTTACGTAACCGACTAAACAAACTTGATCTGGGCGAAGTGCAACTGCAACGCTTCGGCAATGACAGCGATGTCTTGATTCGGGTAGGGGCGCCGAAAGTTACTGAAGGTGCAGCCGTAACCGGCGATGAAATTGTTCGCCGCGTGAAGGATGAACTTGGCACATCGGTTGATTACCGCCGGATCGAGAGTGTAGGTCCGCAAGTGTCTGGTGAACTTATTCAAGCAGCTACACTTGCTGTATTGGTCTCAGTTGCGGCCATGTTTGCTTATATCTGGTTCAGATTTGAATGGCAGTTCGGACTAGGGGCTGTGCTTTCGATCGTTCATGACGTGATGGCAACCATTCTTGTTTTTTCGCTATTCCAGTTAGAATTTAATCTGACCACAATCGCTGCTCTGTTGACTATCGTTGGCTACTCAATGAATGACACAGTGGTTGTCTATGACCGAATTCGTGAAAATTTGCGCAAATACAAGAAGATGGAATTGGGCGCATTGATCGATCTATCGCTCAACGAGACGCTTTCGCGCACGATCATGACTTCGGTCACAACTTTGATTGCGCTTCTGGCTCTCTTTGTCTTTGGCGGTGAAGTTATCCGCAGCTTCACCTTTGCGATGATCTTCGGTATTTTGATCGGAACATATTCTTCGATCTATGTTGCGGCTCCCGTGCTGATGGCAATTGGTGTTACCCGTGAGTGGGGAGCTGCCCAAGTCAATCGCGCCAAGAACGCTGTCAGCAAATAGAATGCTGAAGCCTCGTTTCGAAGGCCAACCTCAAATCGATGCCTATGGAGATTTTGGTTTTAGGTTGGCCTCGCAGCGATTCGAAGGATCTGTGATCCTCACTCCCAAAGGGTTCTATCCTTGGAGTGTTTCTTCGATCCTAGACACAACTGTTGATTCTCTTTTTCCCGTTTTGGAAGCCCGCGACAGTATCGACTTCCTGATAGTGGGAGTGGGGACACAGTTCCTGAGATGGCCGAAACTCGTTTCCGAACATTTGAGAAAACTTGGAATTGAGCCAGATTTTATGGACACTGGTGCCGCTGCAAGGACATACAATATCCTTCTTTCCGAAGATCGTCGGGTAGCCGCAGCAATAATTGCGGTAGCCAAGTAATTTACAGCCAGAAAGCTTGGCTTTTTATTCTGGAAATTCTACTTTCGATGCAAGGTCGCGACTCTCTGTCACGGGTGATCGAGCAGTGAACTTTTTTGTTCATCTATCCATCGATGCGCGACCATCAAGTTAGAAACAAGGGGAACAATCATGGCTGCTATCCTGACCTCACTCAGAAACACGGTAATAGCCGGTTTCGTGCTGGCTCTGGTGCTGCTGCTGATGTACGTGAATTTCGGCAACTCACTCGACTTCAGCTTCTGGAATTTTGCTATTCGATGGGCACACGTTTTGTGTGGCGTTATGTGGATCGGTATTCTCTGGTATTTCAATTTTGTCCAGATACCGTCCATGCCCAAAATCCCTGACGAACAAAAACCAGCAATAGGAAAAGTTATCGCACCCGAGGCATTGTTCTGGTTCCGCTGGGGGGCCATGGGAACAATCGTCTTTGGTGTCATCCTTGCTCAAATGAATGGTTATCTGTTGGATGCCTATACGTTGGGGGCTTCGGAAGGGTTTGCCGTTCCCAAGAACATTGCCATCGGCATAGGCATGTGGCTCGGCACCATTATGTGGTTCAACGTTTGGTTTATCATTTGGCCGAACCAGAAAATTGCACTCGGCATTGTCGATGCGCCTGCCGACAAAAAGCCCGCTGCTGCGCGAACCGCAATGCTCTTCTCGCGCACAAATACGCTTCTTTCGATCCCGATGCTTTTCGCCATGGTTTCGGCTCAGAACATCTATTGATCGTTTGATCGTAATATAGAGTACGACGGGGCTGTCGAAAGGCAGTCCCGCTTTCTATTTCATGCATCAAGAAAGCCGAAGCGTGTAATGGGTGCTGCGACTTCCGAAAACCCAATGATAAGTTGCCTTAAGAATGTGAGGCGAATGGATCATGACCGCTTTCTGACCATACTTGCCGCTCCGTTTGAGGTGCGTTTCAAACTGGTTGCTCTATATGCATTTAATGCCGAGTTGGCGCGTGTGCGTGAAACAGTAAGCGAACCAATGCTTGGGCAGATTCGTTTGCAGTGGTGGCGGGAGACAATCGCCGCACTCGAACAAAGTGACATTCGAGGACATGAAGTAGCAGCGGCACTTTCTGAATCTTTTAATGAGCAGACAATCTATCCCGGATTGCTGTCTCTCATTGATGCGCGTGAACGCGATCTCGAGGATGAACCGTTTGCTGATATCTCTGCCTTGGAGACTTACTGTGAGGAGACTTCATCTCGACTCATCGCTTTAGCGGCAGAAGCAATATCTGGACAAAAAACTACAAGAGTAGGTCAGGTCATACGGTCTGCTGGCATTGCATACGCCTTGACGGGTTTACTTCGCGCTTTGCCATCACATGCTTCTCAGGGACGATTGTATCTGCCACTTAACTTACTGGCTCAATACGACGTTGATCCACATCAGATATTTGCAGGTGAGATGAGTGGAGGGCTCAGAAAAATCATAAGTGATTTAGTAAATCTAGCTCAATCTCATCTAGTAGATGCCAGATCGAAGTCATATCTGGTTGAAAAGAATATGCTCCCAGCTTTCTGGCCTGCGTCTCTATGTGATGTTTATCTAGATAAAATGATCGCACAAGATTTTAATCCGTTCCGCGACCCGGTCGAACATCCTGCCTTTCTTCGTCAGTTGCGTCTGAGCAGAAGAAAGCTTTTTGGCAGTTTCTAATTACTCAGCTGCAAAAGAAGTGCGCGCGAGCCATTCATCTGTCTCGCGCAACGCGCGGGAAGTGTAGGCGCGTTTGCGGGCAGGGCCTTTAGCTTTTCCGCGGGGACGTTTTCCATCTGAATCGACAGGAACTTCCACCTCAGAAAAAAGTCCGAAATTCACATTCATAGGTTGGAATGTTTCGGCATTTGCTTCACCCGTAATATGAGCGAGAAGCGCCCCAAGAGCCGAATTGCGGGGAGGCTTGGACGGTAAAGCACCTAGCCGTTCAGCTGCAGCAAAGCGCCCGGCAAGAATGCCCATGGAAGCACTTTCAACATAGCCTTCAACGCCGGTGATCTGTCCTGCAAAGCGAAGACGAGGCTCCTTCTTCAATCGCATCGTGTCGTCGAGCAATTTCGGACTATTGAGAAATGTGTTGCGATGAAGGCCGCCCAGCCTAGCAAACTCGGCACCCTCTAATCCCGGGATGGTTCTGAAGACTCTAGTTTGCTCACCATGCTTCATCTTGGTCTGGAAGCCGACCATATTATACAGGGTGCCAAGAGCATTATCCTGTCGCAGTTGGATAATGGCATATGGCTTTACTGTGGGGCTATGAGCATTTGTTAATCCGACAGGCTTCATTGGTCCCCAACGTAATGTTTCGGGACCACGCTCGGCCATAACTTCAATCGGGAGGCAACCATCGAAATAGGGTGTGTTTTTCTCCCACTCCTTGAACTCACCCTTTTCGCTTTCAATAAGATTTCGGATGAAGTTCTCGTATTGCTCCTTTGTCATCGGACAATTGATGTAATCCTTGCCATCTCCATCCGGTCCCACCTTGTCATACCGTGATTGAAACCAGCAAACAGACATATCAATGCTCTCGCGATATACGATTGGTGCGATCGCATCAAAAAAGGCAAGTTCCTCAGCTCCGGTCAGCTCTGCAACAGCATTTCCTAATGCCGGTGATGTGAGCGGTCCGGTGGCGACAATGACGTTATCCCAATCTGCAGGAGGCAACCCAGTTACCTCGCCGCGCTCGATTGATACAAGCGGGTGCGAGGTAAGCTTCTCGGTGACAAATTGAGAAAAAATATCACGATCCACGGCCAAGGCACCTCCTGCCGGGACCTTGGCAATTGCGGCTGCAGCCATGACTAGTGACCCAGCGCGGCGCATTTCCTCATGTAGCAATCCAACAGCATTCTGCTGAGCATCATCTGAACGAAATGAGTTGGAGCAGACAAGCTCGGCAAATCCATCGGTGTGATGCGCATCCGTTTTAACGACTGGACGCATTTCGTGAAGCACAACAGGTACACCCGCGTTTGCGAGTGCCCAAGCAGCTTCGGATCCGGCCATTCCGGCGCCGACAACATGTACTGGTTTGATCTTGTTTGTCATGGAGCAGGGATTAGCACACCTCTATCCTGTCGTCATGCCCAGAGCGATGGACGCCGGTCTGCCCATGGCATTTCCTTCTCCAACTGCCCGGCAAGCCGATAAAGCGTGGCTTCGTCGCCATAACGTCCAGTAAACATCATGCCGATAGGCAGACCTGTGGCGCTCATATGGAGAGGCAAGGATAGGGAAGGCTGACCGGTAAAGTTGAAGGGCGGCGTGAAGGGAAAGACCTTCCCCTGACGTTTGTTTACTTCACGTGGTTCCAGATTAACCGGATCGATATAACCAATTTCCGGCGGTGGCGTTCCCATTACAGGCGAGAGATAGACATCGAACTCTTCGAATGTTTCAAGAATTTGCCGATTAAGAAGTCGAAGTGTCTGCCAACCCCATAATGCCTGTTCTCCAGTAACCTTGCGACCGCCATTTAGGGCACCCCAAGTTAATGCTTCGAGTTCATGTGGTTCGGGCTCATGTCCAATTATAGCAATACGACGGGCCATTCCGGCGGCAAAATTTGGCGCTGAAACCGCTCCCTGCGCCTTATATAGTGTGCGGTAATCAACACCGAGGCCGCGCGGCACCAGCTCATGTCCTAGGTGGGAAAGAGTATCGGCAGTCTTCTCAAGTGCCGCTTGGATTTCCGGATCGATTGGTTTGCCATTTGGGGTCTCACTTGACCACGCTATACGAAGTTTGCCCGGAGAAGACTGAACCTCCTCCATATAGGGGCGTGTTTTTGGAGGCGGTGCATATGGAGATGCTCTTTCGGGATATCCCGTTTGGTCGAGCATTGCCGCACTGTCACGCACAGAACGGCTTACAACGTGATCAACGCTGAAACCAATAGCACGGTCAAAATCATCGGGACCTTGCGGGTTGCGGTCTCTTGTGACTTTCATTCCAACCAAGCCACAGCAGGCAGCTGGAATGCGGATTGATCCGAGGCCGTCACTCGCATGGGCGAGAGGCACAATGCCAGCAGCAACCGCCGATGCAGCGCCACCGGATGATCCGCCTGCAATGTGATTAGTGTTCCAAGGGCTACGACATGGGCCGAGAAGGGCGCTTTCGGTGGTGCCCGTGATGCCATATTCGGGTGTATTGGTCTTGCCAACTAAGACGACGCCAGAGGCTCTATACCGTGCCACCAGCTCACTGTCGTGATTATCGACGATGTCCGATACGAACCGACTACCACTCGTACGTGGCCATCCTTTCACCTCGGTCCCAAGATCTTTGATAAGGAATGGAACACCTTTGAAAGGTCCGTCAGGAAGCACACCTTTGGCCGCCGCGCGAGCGTCTTCATAGCCTTTGTACACGACGGCATTGAGTGCCGGGTTATGCCGCTCGACGCGTTCGATAGCAGCCTCGGTCAATTCGGAAGGAGTAACTTCTCCCTTCTTGACTAGCTCCCCCAAGCCCAATCCATCGTATTCACTATATTCGGAAAAGCTCATTGTCATCTCCCTTAGTTCCAGATTTCCGGATGTTTGTCCTTCCAAGGTTGGGCTTGCTCTAACTGGGCGGCAAGGCGGAACAATGTAGCCTCGTCTCCGAACTGAGCAGAAAACATCATGCCAATCGGCAATCCGTCAGAAGACCAATGTAGAGGAAGAGAAATGGCGGGCTGACCAGTAAGATTCTGAATAGGTGTAAAGGGCACGTAATCCGCGAGAGGAAGAAAACCTGTTACGGCATCGCGTTCGGTAAGGTCGAGCATACCGTTCTTTATAGGAGGTGTTGCAAGTGTTGGCGTAAGCCAGACGTCATATGATTGCATAAACAAACCTATGCGACGGGACATGGCCTGCGCTTTAACGCGTAACGCAAGAAATTGTGAGGCACTGATCGTTTTTCCGATTTCATAGAACCCCCAGGTCAGGCCTTGCAATTCATCATCTTTAGGTGGACGACCACGTCGCTCGGTTTCGGCCTCGATCTCCCATGCAAGATATGACGCCCACATGGGAAGGAACAATCCCGCGGCTTCACCTGTTGCTAATGGTGGTGAAGCTTCAGTGACTTCATGACCTAAATCGGAGAGAAGCTTTGCGGTAGTTTCCACACCTGTCACACATTCAGGATGAAATTTCTTGCCGTCTGGATCAGTGAGACTGAAGGCAATGCGGAGTTTTCCGGCTGGGCGTTGTAGCTCATCCAGATACGGACGCTCTATAGCAGGTGCGAAATAAGGATCTCCTATTTCAGGTCCATTTGTACTATCCAGCATAGCCGCACAATCCCGCACACTACGTGTCAGAACGTGTTCGCTACACAAACCAGCAACAACATCACCGAAATCTGGTCCAAGCGGATTACGCCCACGAGTGGGTTTCAGTCCAACCAAACCGCAGGCTGAGGCCGGAATACGTATGGAGCCGCCACTATCATTGGCGTGAGCCAAAGGAACAATGCCTGCGGCTACAGCTGCTCCAGCACCTCCAGAAGACCCACCTGTGGAATGTAAAATATTCCATGGATTGCAGGCCGCTCCGTAAAGCTCGGATTCAGTCGTCGGAAGCAGCGTATATTCCGGGACATTGGTTTTGCCTAGAATAACAATACCAGACTTTTTGAAACGGGACGCAAGAGTTGAATCTTTAGTAGCTGGATTGCCAGACCGGAATTTAGAACCGTCACGCGTCGCGGTTCCTTCTAGATCTCCAAAAGCATCCTTGAGAAGGAAGGGAACTCCCTGAAACGCTCCCTTTGCGGGCGCCTGTGCCATCTTCCGTCCCATATCATAGAGCTTGAGAACCACGGCATTAAGCGAAGGATTGTGTTTTTCAATGCGTGCGATTGATTCTTCAGCAAGTTCTGCCGAAGTCACATCGCCCTTACGGACAAGTTCTGCCAGTCCCAATCCATCAAACTCGGAATATTCAGATATCGTCACCTAATCTCCTCCAAATGTATGAAGTGAGATTAGCCAGAAGCAGGCCCATAGGGAAAGGAAGGAATTCCATCGAATGTAGGCCCTTCAAGCGCAGGCGAGCCATTCCCAGACCAACTGGGCACGCTGAAACGTGTGCGCCGCAACACAGGCGGTCCTTTTGAGCCCGCTTGATTGGTAACATCGCCCACATTGACCAATTCAATATCCACCCGACTTTCATGAACGGCAACTAGAGCGAAGCCATGCGCATTTGAATCCAAATAGCACAATCCTGGACTGGCGCGCTCATTGCGAAACAAGTTTCCGACAAAAGGGGAGTTTGTGTAGTTGGTTAGGATGCCAGATCTCAAGCCATTGACGACCGTGTTATTGAAATTCTCACGGATTGTATCGCCATCTTCTATGACTACCATATGTCGGAAGAAGTCGTTGCTACGAGAGATACGTTCCGCACCGGAAAACATCGATCCCGAACTAATCGCACAGGTGGCAATCTCAACCGCTGAATATTCTAGTTTCTCTGCATCGGGATCAACCGGGAGTAACCCAGCTGCGTGCGCATGATAATCACCAGTACATGAAATGACGTTATTGATTTTCTCATCACGCAAGAATTTCATTAGCTCGTTTAGCTCACTTGGGTAACCCTGCCACGCATCTGTGCCCAGATAGCCGTTTTCCAAACCCACAAATGGAAGGTTTGAAAAATCAAGACGCATGGATAGAGCAGGAACGCTATTTCCCCAGATACGCCAACGGGCTGTTGAATTTTTCATGGCCTGTTTGAACCATTTTTTCTGAGGCCCACCCATATGGGTACCGGGTGGTGATGAGACACGCGGGTTTTCAATTGACCGTTCAGCATATTCCAATGTTGCTGGCGGTGATCCTTCATTCGCTATCCGTCCCGCATCAAGAAGCTTTATAATTCTGACGGGAGGAACGGGGGCACCTTTCAAAAAAGCTTTCATTTCTTCATTTAAGACAGGTTGGCTGCGATAGCTGCGCAAATCTGTAATGATCAAATCCAGCAGAGCCCCCCAAGAGAAGGCTCTATAAATTGTCATGCTGTTTATGGCTTTTAGGTTATCCGCGCCTTGATGAAGGAGCTCGCCATCGGGTTGGCCCATCGGTGATCGGTACACTTGTGTTGGCTTAAAGTCATTTGCCGCAGACTCTAGCCCGAAAAATGCAGGTACTTCCGACAGAAGGGCTGGAATAAATTCAAACCACGCTTGATTGGCCGCCACCTTGCGAGGTTGTGCAGGCTCGCCATCACCAAAATAGGTGTCGTGCGACTGCCATGCATCGTTTGTAAATTCGTGGTCGTCCCACGTATGAATAAAGGGAAACCGGGCACGAGCTGCCTGTAAGTCCGGATCGCTAAGATAGGTCTTGTAGAGAAACCGGTAGTCGCGAACAGTTTCTGGTGCTTGTCCACCACTTTGCCACCAAGGACGTGTTCCGTCCGGCACCCACGGTACCGAGCCGTCGGGCAAAGGACCTAACTGTCGAGTTGGCGTCTCAGTTTCGGGAACGTCGCCGGTATGCTCGTAAATAAAATCACCAAGGTGAAGAACAAACTCAATTTGCCGCTCGTTATCGGTGGCTATGTCATCATTCACAAGACGCCGAAGTGCAGAAAAATATCCCTGCTCGAAATTTTGGCAACTAACAAAGGCATAGTTGACTGAACGTGTGTTCTCAGCTGTTGGGGCAGTGCGTGTGCGGCCCGTCAATGCAGAAAAGTCAGTGCCCGCCCTGAAACGGTAGAAGTAACGTGTATCAGGTTTAAGATCCGCAATATAAATCCGAACGGTATGGTCGTTAACTGGACTGGCGCGAATGCTTCGTTCAATGAGCAATGTTGCAAAGTCTTCAGTTTCCGAGACCTGCACATGGATATTGATCGGTTCGTCGTGCGACTCGGTCGTGTGGGAAACCGGCGCTACGCGCGTCCACAAAATAATGGCATCGGATTGCGGATCGCCAGAGGCAAGCCCCTGTGGAAAGTGATAAATGCCAGTGGCTGTGTCGGCGCAGGCTAAAGCGGATATGAATGGCACAGAGGCAGCAGAAAAGGCATAGCATCCAGACGATGCTGCAAAAAGCTTCAAAAAAGCTCGGCGGTCTAGATCAACCATCCAATTTCCGCCCCCAATCTCGTAAGACTAATTTATCGCACTTTTCTTCTTTTAGAGAGAGGGGAGTTCCAGGGTTTCAATAATTTATAAAATCGAATTTCAATGAAAGATGCATCAGCCTTTCTGGAAAATGAAGAGGAGGCGTTTAATTTACCGTGATGAATTGAAGTCTATCTCGACTTAACCTTAGCCTTCGTTTTAGGTGACGCAGAGGATTTTGATTTTACGGCAGCACTAGCCCTAGAGACCGTAGCCTTTTTTCCAACTGCTACTGCAGCGCCATTTTGCTTTTGCCGCCCCGGACGACGCTTGAACAATTCAGCTAAATAGTGGCCGGTATAGGAGCGAGGTTCACGTGCAACATCTTCAGGTGTCCCCGCAGCGACAATTTCGCCACCACCGTCACCGCCCTCAGGGCCGAGATCGATGATCCAGTCGGCAGTTTTAATGACTTCCAGATTGTGCTCAATAACAACAACGGTATTACCCTGTTCGACCAACTCGTGCAGAACCTCAAGCAGCTTTGCCACGTCGTGGAAGTGCAAGCCCGTGGTGGGCTCATCAAGAATATAGATAGTTCGCCCTGTTGCGCGTCGCGCCAATTCTTTAGCCAGCTTAATGCGTTGAGCCTCGCCGCCGGATAGCGTAGTCGCCTGCTGCCCAACCTTGATATAGCCAAGACCAACTTGCTGCAGGACGTCCATTTTTTCACGCACAGCAGGCACAGCCTTAAAAAAATCTGCTGCCTCATCGACTGTCATATCGAGAATATCTGCGATCGATTTGCCTTTGAACTTAACTTCAAGAGTCTCTCGATTGTAGCGGTGCCCGTGGCAAACATCGCATTCGACATAGACATCTGGCAGGAAATGCATCTCGATTTTTATGACGCCGTCACCCTGACATGCCTCGCAGCGACCACCTTTGACGTTAAAAGAGAAGCGGCCGGGTTTATACCCTCTCGCTCTGGACTCCGGTAGTTCCGCAAACCAGTCACGAATAAATGTGAATGAACCGGTATAAGTTGCGGGGTTGGAACGAGGTGTTCGTCCGATAGGTGATTGGTCAATATCGATAATTTTATCGAGATTTTCCAAGCCGATGATATCGTCGAACTGTCCAGGATGTTCGCGTGAGTTGTTTAAGCGCCGAGCGACAGCCTTATATATAGTTTCGATCAGCAATGTTGATTTGCCACCACCTGAAACACCCGTCACGCAGGTAAATGTGCCAAGTGGAATTTCGGCACTTACATTCTTAAGGTTGTTGGACTTCGCCCCTGTTACGCGGAGTGATTTTCCATTACCAACTCGGCGTACTGGTGGTGTGGCTATCTGGAGCATGCCGGTGAGGTATTGACCAGTCAGACTCTTTGGGTTTGACATAATTTTATCAGGCGTCCCTTGAGCTACGACTTCACCGCCGTGAATGCCAGCCCCCGGACCAATATCTACCACATAGTCAGCAGCTAGGATTGCATCTTCGTCATGCTCGACAACGATCACGGTGTTACCGAGATCTCGCAACCTTTTAAGCGTTTCAAGAAGCCTGTCATTATCACGCTGATGCAATCCAATGGAGGGCTCATCAAGCACGTAAAGAACGCCCGTCAGGCCTGAACCGATCTGTGAAGCAAGTCGAATGCGCTGACTTTCACCGCCTGACAAAGTGCCCGAGTTGCGCGCCAGTGTCAGATACTCAAGTCCAACGTTATTTAGAAAATGTAATCGCTCGCGAATTTCCTTGAGAACGCGACCAGCAATTTCATTCTGTTTAGAAGATAGAAGTGGTGAAAGCTCCGAAAACCAACGATCTGCATCACGGATCGACATATCAGTGACTTCGCCGATATGACGTCCCGTTATTTTTACAGCGAGCGCTTCAGGCTTCAGTCTGAAACCTCCACAATCCTCACAGCGCGTTACACCTTGATACCTCTCGATCTCTTCTCTAGACCACGAGCTGTCTGTCTCTCTCCAGCGCCGCTCAAGATTAGGAATGACACCTTCAAAAGGTTTTGTGGTCTTGTATGAGCGCATGCCATCGTCATACGCGAAAGTTATGCCTTCCTCGCCGGATCCATATAGGACAACGTCCTGTGCCTTTTTGGGCAGTTCCGACCATATTGCTGTCACCGAAAACTTGAAGTGCTTGGCAAGGCTGTCGAGAGTTTGAGTGTAATAGGGGGAGGTAGACTTTGACCATGGCGCAATCGCGCCTTTGCGTAGCGACAAGCTGTGATCAGGCACAACTAGATCGGGGTCCATATAATGCTGTGTGCCTAATCCACTACAAGCGGGACAAGCGCCAAACGGATTGTTAAACGAAAAAAGCCGTGGCTCAATTTCCTCAATAGTGAATCCTGAAACCGGACACGCAAACTTTGAAGAAAAAATTATTCTCTCCGGATCCTTGTCTTTTGCAGCATCAGCAAACTCAATGACCGCCACTCCGTCAGCAATCCCGAGGGCGATTTCAAAACTGTCGGCAAGTCGATTTCCGAGATCTTCGCGAACGACAATGCGGTCAACAACAACGTCAATGTCATGTTTAAGTTTTTTGTTCAGTGAGGGGATCGAATCTATCTCATAGAAAGTGCCGTCAACCTTTACGCGTTGAAACCCTTTCTTTTGTAGATCGGCAAACTCTTTGCGATACTCTCCTTTGCGTCCTCGGATCATAGGAGCGAGGAGATAAAGTCGCGTACCTTCTGGTAGCTCCATCACCCGATCAACCATTTGAGTCACGGTTTGGCTCTCAATGGGAAGGCCCGTTGCAGGCGAATAGGGAGTGCCAATGCGCGCCCAAAGCAAGCGCATATAGTCATAGATCTCCGTGACAGTTCCAACTGTCGAGCGTGGATTGCGTGATGTTGTCTTTTGTTCAATAGAAATGGCAGGCGATAGGCCGTCGATCTGATCAACATCAGGCTTCTGCATCATTTCTAGAAACTGTCGGGCATATGCCGATAGGCTCTCAACATAGCGACGCTGGCCCTCCGCATAAATAGTGTCGAAGGCTAGAGACGATTTGCCAGACCCAGAAAGCCCGGTAATGACAATCAACTGATCGCGCGGCAAATCGATGGAAATATTTTTTAGATTGTGTTCACGGGCCCCCCGCACTGAAAGCATCTTTGATTGCAACTCGCGGGCTTTGTTTTTGTCTTTAACGGGCATGATGACCTTGAATTCGAAGCAATAGCTGTGACTGGCTCGGCAAATATATAATTGCTAATTGAATGGCCGAGTGATGCAGAAAGGTATGGAGGCGGGTGCAGTGCTCTTCAAGAGTGGAATACAGTCCTTCCTCATCTTACGCGGATGGATGTGCTCTGGTTTGAATTCAAATTCCAAATTTCTACGTTGCATTTTGCAAGGCCAGATGAGAACATATTGGGAACAAAATCAAGCGCAAATTGGAGTTTTAGTGTGGAGCAGCGGTTAAGTCTTGTGACCCTCGGCGTCGACAATGTTGCAATGTCACGCGCCTTTTACGAACGTCTGGGATGGAAGGCATCCAGTGCCAGCAACGAATCCGTTGTATTCTTTCAACTGGGCAATATGGCGCTTGGTCTTTTTGGTCGAGCTGCACTTGCCGAAGACGCCAATATTCCGAATAACGGCTCGGGATTTGGTGGAATCGCTTTAGCTCAAAATATGCCTTCCAAAGAAGCTGTGGATCAATTGCTTGATGAGGCTAAGCGTGCTGGCGCTCGCATCCTGAAACCTGCACAAAGTGTCTTCTGGGGTGGCTATTCCGGTTATTTTTCTGATTTGGACGGCCATCCATGGGAGATAGCATGGAATCCGGGTTTCGACCTTCTTGACGATGGTGGCTTGCGCCTTCCGGACTAGTTGGCTCTGGAGTAGTGTCCAGAAAATAAATGATTGTGGCGAAGGGATTTGAATATGGCTGGCAGCGTGAACAAAGTAATTTTGGTGGGCAACCTTGGCGCCGATCCCGAAATTCGCCGCACCCAAGATGGGCGCCCAATTGCCAATCTCCGCATCGCCACATCAGAATCCTGGCGTGACAAAAATAGCGGTGAACGCCGAGAAAAGACGGAATGGCATCGTGTTGTGGTATTCAACGAGGGGCTTTGCAAGGTCATTGAGCAATACGTAAAAAAGGGCGCAAAGCTCTACATTGAGGGCGCGCTCCAGACCCGTAAATGGACCGACCAGGCGGGCGTAGAAAAATACTCCACGGAGATTGTATTGCAGGGTTTTAACTCGACACTACAGATGCTTGATAGCCGCGGCGGCGGTGCGGGGGCAGGCTCATCAATGGGCGGGGGCGATGATTACGGCGACAGCGGTGGCTATGATTCAGGTTCGCGTAGCTCTGGTGGCGGTAGCCGTTCAAACTTTACAGCGGATATTGATGACGAGATTCCGTTCTAGGCATGCCTCCCAGTTTTATTTAGTACCCTTCCATTTTTAACTCTGTTGTTTACGTATGTTGAGCGTTGTTAGGCGAGTAGAAAAGTGTTCCGGATTGATGTCTTTCAAGCGCCGCTTATATCGCGAACCTGCACCAGTCGAGGTGTTTAAAAATCCAATAAAAACAATTGGTTATGATGTATGCGAGTGAGGCTTTGAAGTTGCTGCGGACAAAGCTATCTGATATCGTGCCTTGTGATTAAAAATTGGGATTCGGCATGTGCTGATTCCTGTATTTCAGGTTCGAACAGGCGCCGCATCGCAGTTGTTGCCCGCCGCATAAACGTCAGAAGATCCTTTGTCCGACACAACAGATAATGACATTCCGGGTGACGAGCCGATCCCGGGCAGCGGAGATGATATGGGCGCAGGATCCCCGCCCGTAACGCCACCAGTCGTTGGTGGGCTGCCACCTGAGCGAGATGTGGCTCCCGTTACCATTGAAGACGAAATGCGCCGATCATATCTCGATTACGCGATGAGCGTGATTATGAGCCGCGCATTGCCTGATGCCAGAGATGGCCTGAAGCCGGTGCATCGCCGCATTTTGTTCTCAATGAACGAAAACGGCTACGACTGGAATAAGCCCTATCGTAAGTCGGCCCGCGTTGTTGGTGACGTGATCGGTAAGTATCACCCACATGGCGACCAATCGATTTACGACGCGCTTGTGCGGATGACACAAAGCTTCTCTATGCGGCTGCCTTTAGTCGACGGACAAGGCAATTTTGGTTCTGTTGATGGCGACTCCGCGGCTGCTATGCGTTACACCGAAGTGCGCATGGCAAAATCAGCGCATGCGCTTGTCAATGATATCGATAAAGATACGGTCGACTTTCAGGACAACTATGACGGCTCGGAACGCGAGCCAAAGGTTCTGCCTGCCGAATTTCCTAATCTTTTGGTCAATGGCGCAGCCGGCATTGCTGTCGGCATGGCTACCAACGTCCCGCCGCATAATTTAGGTGAAGTGATCGATGCCTGTGTGGCGCTGATCGATAATCCAGCTATTACCATCGACGAACTAATCGACATCATGCCCGCACCGGATTTTCCAACGGGCGGGATCATGCTCGGTCGCGCTGGTGCTCGATCCGCTTACCATACAGGACGCGGTTCGGTTGTCGTTCGTGGACGAGTGCACATCGAAGAAAGCAAGCGCGACAGAGTTGCACTTGTAATCAGCGAAATTCCCTATCAGGTCAATAAGACGACAATGATCGAACGGATTGCCGAATTGGTGCGCGATAAGCGCATTGAAGGTATTTCCGATTTGCGTGACGAATCCGATCGCGATGGTATGCGTGTCGTTATTGAACTTAAGCGCGACGCCGTGCCTGATGTGGTGCTGAACCAGCTTTATCGTTTCTCCCCCCTGCAATCCTCGTTCAGCGCCAATATGATGGCGCTGGATCGAGGTAAACCTGAGCTGATGAACCTGAAGCAGCTCATCTCAGCCTTTACAGGGTTCCGAGAAGAAGTTGTAACTCGCCGCACGAAATTTGAATTGGGCAAAGCGCGTGATCGCGCGCATGTTTTGGTTGGCCTAGCTATTGCTGTCGCCAATATTGATGAAGTAATCCACCTCATTAGGACTGCTCCAGATCCATCTACAGCACGTGAGCGCCTAATGGCCCGTGATTGGCCTGCGCGCGATGTTGAGCCTCTGATTGTTCTTATCGCAGACCCGCGCCACACATTGTCAGAAGCAGGCACATACAGGCTTTCTGAAACACAGGCCCGCGCTATTCTAGACTTGCGTTTACAGCGCCTGACGGCACTTGGTCGTGACGAAATTGGTGATGAACTTACTATTCTTGGCGAGAGAATTTCTGACTATCTGGACATTTTGCGTAGCCGCGCTCGCGTCCTAACAATTATTCGAGATGAACTGGCTGCGATCCGTAATGAGTTTGCCAATCCACGTCGTACAGAAATTACCGATATTGAAGATGATTTCGAGGACGAGGACCTCATTCAACGCGAGGATATGGTCGTTACGGTAAGCCATCACGGGTACATCAAGCGCGTGCCGCTTTCGACCTATCGCGCACAGCGACGTGGCGGGCGCGGACGATCCGGAATGGCTACAAAAGACGAAGATTTTGTCACGCGTCTTTTTGTTGCCAATACGCATACGCCAATATTGTTCTTCTCGTCGATCGGGATGGTTTACAAATTGAAAGTCTGGCGTCTGCCGGCTTCAACTCCACAGGCTCGTGGAAAGGCAATGATTAATATTCTTCCTCTCAAGCAAGGGGAAACGATCACTACTATTATGCCATTACCGGAAGATGAAGAGAGCTGGTCAGAGCAGCATGTCGTTTTTGCAACACGCAAAGGTAGTGTCCGCCGAAACGAATTGTCTGATTTTGTTCAGATCAATCGCAACGGAAAAATTGCGATGAAATTTGAGGGAGATGATGAGGGAGACAGCATCATTGGTGTGCAGACCTGCACACAGGATGACGACATTCTTCTTACAGCAGCAAACGGTCGGTGCGTCCGTTTCCCAGTCACACAAGTTCGAGTGTTTTCTGGCCGAAGCTCCACGGGTGTTCGCGGCATTCGACTTGATGAAGACGACAAAATTATAGCTATGAGTGTGTTGCGCCACGTCGATGTGACACCGGCAGAATCCCGCGCCTATATGAAACAGGCAGGCGCAATGCGTCGTGCTGTATCGGGAGAAGGCGAAGAAATTGAAGCAGAGGTCGTAGAATCTGATGATGCAGATGACGAAACCCCAGAAGAACTTACATTGACACCAGAACGTTATGCTGAACTTGGTGCACGCGAACAGTTCGTATTGACTGTTAGCGAAAAAGGGTTCGGCAAACGTTCGTCCTCGTATGATTACCGAACCTCCGGTCGAGGTGGTAAGGGCATCATTGCTATGAATGTAACGGCGAGAAACGGAAAGCTGGTTGCGTCTTTCCCCGTTGAAGATCAAGACCAGATAATGCTGGTTACGAATGCGGGCCAACTCATTCGTTGTCCCGTGGACGATGTCCGTGTTGCTGGTCGTCCAACTCAGGGAGTGACCATCTTCCGTACGACAGCTGATGAACGCGTCGTATCTGTAGAGCGTGTCGACGAAACTTCAGATAATGCGGAAGGTGACGACGATTCAGAACCTAACGTTGGGGCTTGATAGTCAGGAATTCAAAAAGAATGGCTGTAAAAAAAACACGAACGGGTATCTATCCGGGCACTTTTGATCCAATGACCAATGGTCACACCGATATTATCAGACGGTCGCTTGCATTAGTTGATCATCTTGTGATTGCGATGGGAATTAATGCCACAAAAACGCCACTCCTGAGTTTTGAAGAAAGAAAACATCTAATTGAAGCTGAAATTAGTCCAATTGCAGAAAAGTTGGGCGCCAAAATTTCGGTGGTAGCATTTTCCGGTCTCGTTGTTGATGCTGCAGACGAACACAATGCTTCTGTCATTATTCGTGGTCTTCGCGGAAGTGTAGATTATGAATACGAGGCACAAATGGTAGGTATGAACCGTATAATGAACCCAAATGTTGAGACGGTTTTTCTAAGCGCATCACCGGAAACACAATTTATTTCTTCGACCTTGGTTCGCCAGATTGCTGCTATGGGAGGAGACATTTCGAATTTTGTCTCAAGGCGTGTAGAGAAGAAGATCTTCAATGCCATTTCCAAAAAGCCGAAAGCTTAAAGTTTGCGGACTTCAACTTTTAACAAAATGAGGAAACAGTGATGCGTCGCTTGCTTGCAGTCGGCCTTGTGGTTTTTGCAATGCTGGGAATGTCACGAGCTGCCTTTGCTCTCGACCCCGAAAATACGATCTATCTTGATCTTAAAGACGGCCGTGTTGTTATCGAATTGCTCCCTGAAAAGGCTCCTAATCACGTCGCTCGCATAAAAGAGCTGACCCGCATGGGCTTTTACGACGGAATTGTTTTTCACCGCGTTATTGATGGTTTTATGGCACAGACCGGAGACCCGACCGGAACCGGCACTGGTGGTTCTGATCTGCCCGACCTGAAGGCTGAATTCAATGATGAAACTTTCTGGGGTGGAACTTTGGGCATGGCTCGCTCAGGTAATCCCAACAGTGCAAATAGCCAGTTTTTTATCTGCTTTGATACCGCTGACTTCCTGGATGGAAAGTATACATTGTTCGGTCGCGTGGTTGAGGGGATGGAGTATGTTGATCAAATTAAACGCGGCGAGCCGCCGGTAAACCCCGATAAAATTATTCGGATGCAGGTTGCCGCAGACGTCGACCAGAAAAAGTGAGGAAAGCATGAGCGACCTAGAAAATACGCTCTATATGGATATTACACACGGGCGAGTTGTGATCGAGCTTCGTCCAGATTTGGCCCCGAAGCACGTAGAGCGTATCAAAGAATTGGCGCGAGATGGCTTTTATGATGGCGTCGTATTTCATCGCGTCATTGACGGGTTTATGGCACAGGGCGGCGATCCCACTGGTACAGGAACAGGCGGTTCAGGTAAGAAGCTCGCGCAGGAATTTTCTGCCGAACCTCATGTGCGCGGTGTCTGTTCTATGGCACGTGCCCAAGATCCAAATAGCGGTGATAGCCAGTTTTTCATCTGCTTTGACGATGCTCGCTTTCTAGATAAGCAGTATACGGTATGGGGAAAGGTGGCGTCAGGTATGGAACTCGTGGACAAGATCAAACGTGGCGAACCTGTGCGTGATCCTGATCGTATCGTGACAATGCGCGTTGCCGCAGACGTCAAAGAGTAAAAGCACGGGGGCCTGATGGCCCCCGATGTTTATCTGCTGGATAAAACAGAATGCGTGTTGACGAGTTTGATTTTGAACTTCCCGAAGACTTGATCGCTTTGCGGCCGGCTCGTCCGCGCGACACCGCGCGCATGCTTATCGTAGGCCCTCAACCCCAAACACTTGTTGATCGGATAGTGAGAGATCTCCCGGATTATCTGAGAAAAGACGACATTCTTATTTTTAATGACACAAGGGTCATTCCAGCCCGACTATTTGGTGTCCGCAAACGAGCGGACGCTGAGGCTAAGATTGAAGCATTGCTGCACAAGCGTATAGCCGGAGATACTTGGCAGGCATTTGTAAGACCTGCAAAGCGCTTGAAATTAGGAGAGCAGGTCGAATTCACACATGGACTTTCAGCCAAGGTGGAAGAGCGTGGGGAGGGAGGGCAGATACTCTTCCGATTTTCAGAGAGTGCTGCAGCCTTAGACGAGGCAATTGCTCGTGCCGGCGAGATGCCATTACCGCCTTATATTGCCCGCAAACGTGCGGCAGATGACGCAGACCTCGCCGACTACCAAACAATTTACGCAGACCGTCCAGGTGCAGTCGCTGCCCCGACAGCGGGGTTGCATTTCACCCCCGCGCTTATGAGTGCTGTGGAAGCCTGTGGTGTTGCAACTAAACGCATAACGTTACATGTGGGGGCGGGGACGTTTCTGCCGGTAACGGCCGAAGATACAGAAGCCCATAAGATGCACTCGGAATGGGGAGAAATCCCCGAAGAGGTAGCTGACGCAATCAATGCGGCTAAAGCTAAGGGGGGACGAGTAATCCCTGTCGGGACGACATCTATGCGCCTTCTAGAAGCCGCCGTGTCGGAGACAGGTATCCTCGGCCCATTCTCTGGTGACACAGATATTTTCATCACCCCAGGGAAAAAAATCCGGATTGTCGATATTTTGATGACCAATTTTCATCTACCTCGTTCCACCTTGTTCATGCTGGTTTCTGCACTTCGTGGAACTGACGAGATGAAGCGCGCTTACGCCCACGCAATCTCTCAAAAATATCGATTTTATTCTTATGGCGATACAAGCCTTATTTATCGCGCAGGTCTCGAATGACGAGTTTCGGATTTACATTACAGGCAACGGACGGAGCCGCCCGCACAGGAGCTGTGCATACGCCTAGAGGCGACATCCGAACTCCGGCGTTCATGCCGGTAGGTACAGCAGCCACTGTCAAAGCCCTTTATATGGATCAGGTCCGCAATGCAGGGGCAGACGTAATCCTCGGCAACACCTACCATCTAATGTTACGTCCCGGTGCCGAACAAGTGCATGCTCTTGGAGGTCTCCATAAATTTGCAAACTGGCCTCATCCTATTTTGACGGATAGTGGCGGCTTTCAGGTTATGTCTCTAACCGGCCTTCGGAAAATGACAGAGGAGGGGGTCACCTTTGCCTCGCATATTGATGGTTCACGCCACAAGCTTACCCCCGAACGCAGTATCGAAATTCAATGTCTGCTCGGCTCCGACATTCAGATGCAGTTGGATGAATGCACTCCGTTCCCCGCGACACATGAGGAAGCGCAAAAATCGATGGAGTTGTCATTGCGATGGGCTAAACGTTCTCGTGATGCATTTAATACCCAACCTTTTAGATCCGAAGGGCAGGCGCTTTTCGGCATTGTTCAAGGCAGCGTTTATCCAGATCTGCGAGCGCGATCGATTGCGGGGCTGACGGAAATAGGTTTTGAAGGGTATTCGATCGGAGGTCTGGCTGTTGGCGAAGGCCAGGAAATGATGTTGCGCGTATTGGATAGCACCACACCAATCATGCCTCAGAATAAGCCTCGCTATCTGATGGGCGTCGGAACTCCGGATGATCTTGTAGAAAGCGTGCGCCGCGGAGTGGATATGTTTGACTGTGTCATGCCAACTCGAAACGGTCGTCACGGGTTGGCTTTTACCCGCTGCGGAAAGGTTAACCTTCGCAATGCGCGTCATGCGAAAGATAACCGTCCCCTAGATGAGGCAAGTGATTGTCCTGCAGCGCGAGACTATAGCCGAGCTTACCTTCACCACTTGATAAAATCGGGAGAGATGCTCGGGTCCATGCTCGTGAGCTGGATCAATATCGCCTATTATCAAGCCTTGATGGGGGGCATGCGAGCATCAATTGCCGAGGGACGATTCGAAGCATTTGTGAGTAAATTTAAGGAAGAACAAGCCGCAGGCGACTTGGATCGACTTTGATTTGCCAAAAGGCAGTGAAGTGCCGGATAAGCGACATTGCGTCCCATGAAATTGATCATAAAACAGATGCTTATCCGGTTGACCCGGACCGCTCCCGCCGCTAGTTTCCGGCCACTCAAAGGAGGGTCTGTAGCTCAGCTGGTAGAGCACTCGACTTTTAATCGAGTTGTCCCGGGTTCGAACCCCGGCGGACCCACCACTCCTCCAAAGAATTGAATTTTTCTGCCCCTAGTATGTTTCTCACATAAAGGGACAACGGCGATTTGATTGAAAATCGCCGTGTCCGTGTCTCTATTTAGGTTGATGACAAACCGGGATAATTTTTAAAACCTTGAGCGAAATTTTCGCGCCTGTCCGACTTAACCAACCGATTGATTGTCCAACGCACATTCCAAGCAATGCCACGCCGACGGGAGAGGCAATCGATACCCTTGTGCCGTCCGGGATGTAATTTTCAGGAAACACTAAACGCAATGTTTGAGTGCGTTGCTCTGCTCCCCACTGAAATTCGACGGTAGAGTTCATTGTGACGACATCTCTTGGAAAGGTGCTACGAGGCAGAAGTTGTGCCCGGTTTAGTTCTCCCTCCAGAAAATTCCCGACATCCGGGATAACATCGAGCAGAGACACCGACAGGTCGGAAAGACTCTCAAATTCTTCTTCCAATACAAAGATGTCAGGTAAGCAACCGATAGCTAAAGCTCTGTGAATATTGCTCATGTCAACATCTTTCTAAACGAGTCTCGGATAAAAACCGGCTTCGCATTCGAGCTTCAGCTTCCGGTTGAAACTCAACTTTTAGCAATTGCACCTTCAATGCTGAACCATCATGAACAGACACCGCAAAACAGCTTCCTGCACGGCGACCAAGAAGGGCAATGCCAATAGGTGTGAGGATGTTTATGAATTGTCCGTTGGTGTATGAAACTTCGGGAAGGGATAATGTGCGCCGCTCCGTCTTTCCCGCACCTATGCGATAGAGAAGAACACTTCCGATTGTTGCAATGTCAGGTGTAAGACGATCACTGCTTACAAGTTCCGATTTTTCCAACTTATCCAGGATAAGCTTTCGGAGAATAGTGCTTTCTTCATAAGCTAATATCTCCAAGCGCGCCGCGTCATTACTGGACAATACAAGATCACAGGCCGCATCAGTTGCGGCACGAGTTTTCGTGTTCATGAAATAGCTCCACCTGTGCAGACGCTATGCGTCTTCACTTTGGTCTGGTTTAAATGAAAATAGGAATTTCCATCCCCGAGTTTCGGCAAAGCACAAGCCAGCCTAGCCCGGGGCTACAGTCCTGCGAGGAGCGTGCCGGGAGTTTCAACGCGATATAAGTTGAGCTCATGCATAATGAGACGATGCTAACCACTCGACAGAGCAAGTCAATCGAGATAGCTGCGACCTTTAGGCTAAAAAATAGGTCAGCTTACTTCGTCAGGCACGTCATTGAATCGGTCTGTCTTTGGGTCATAGATCGACAGAACACCTGTCGCAATGCCGTAAAACCAACCATGAAGACGTAATCTACCATCAGCTTCACGTTCGCGAACAAATGGAAACGTACGCAACTGATTTAGCGATGCAATGACAGCGCGCATTTCCAACATGCGTAGCTTTGCATCTAACGACAATTCACTGTGATTGGAATGGACGTCCTTTGCTACATTTTCAGCAAGAGACATCCAGCCGGAAACAAACTCGCCGCTAGGTGGCATGCCTGCGCTGCTCTCAAAAAGCGCCTTGATGCCACCACACCGAGCATGCCCCATAACAACAACATCCGAAATATTGAGCCCTGTAATACCGAATTCTATTGCAGCGCTAGTACCGTGATAGTGATTGTCAGGTTCGTAGGGGGGGACCAGATTTGCCACATTTCGAACTACAAAAAGCTCTCCCGGATCAGAGGAGAAGATCATCGCGGGGTCCGCACGACTATCGCAGCACGCTATAATTAATGCCTTCGGCTTTTGATCTTTTTCGCCAAGCTCCCTATATTTTTCGACATTTTGGCGATATGTGCCACTACGAAAAGCTCTATAGCCTTCGATCAAACTGTCAATCGTGTTCATGTGATACAATCAGTTCTTATGCCGCATGGGGCGACAAGCGTGATGGATAGAAAAACCGAGAGGCAAATCTGGCTGGACCTGCCACATAGTTCAACGGGTCGAAGGGTACCCAGTTTTTTGTGTCTTCTGCAAGACGATCTGCAACGGCAAGAAGAACTAGCGGATTAATCCCCATGCCGCAATGCGAGCAGATAATCTCGATATTCTCACGTGGGACTTCATTCGCTCCGTTCAGAAACTCACGCGGAATTTTGGTGGTGGACATTGGGGCAACGCCGTCATAGGGGCTATAAATAGAAACCAATGGAACTTCAGCCGGCGGCTCGGACATGTTGAAGTTCAAAGATTCAACTTCCTTTAACAAGTCTTCTACTTTGCGTCCGGTATAAAGCGACATCACTCGGGCAACCATCGCGTTTACATTTTTTGCATCTTTGCTGAAATGTGCAGGACTTCCCAAAGTGATAACCCGATCCACGAGATCCGGAAAACGGCGGGCTAATTCGCGTGCAAACACGCCACCGAGACTTTGGCCAACCAATGAAACCTTGCGTTGATTTTTTTCAGCAAACCGTCGAACATTTTCTGAGAGCAAGGAAGACAGCTCTTCCATGTGCTCCATATTTCTAATGCCGCGATTAACACCAAGGCCCCAGGACTTCGCGATATATTGGTTCGACCGTAAAAAATTATTGAGGGGCTGCATCGAAATTTCCGGTCCAGTGAAACCGGGCAGGGTCATGACCGGAGTTTTTCCGTCACCTTTTTTTACAACGCTTTTCAGATAGGGTTCGCTGAACACTTTTGCAGTAAATTCTGCCCCAGCCCAAATCACATCCCCCTGAAGTCGGAGCAAATCAACACCGGTTTGAAATGGCATCATATGTACCTGTTCCGTCGCAACGGACCTTTCCTACAACTGACCTGAAAGTTCGACTCACTTTTCATTCATTAGACGCTTGAGTCTGCCTGATTTAAAAAAGGGTCACACTCTTTAAAATATCTAAGCTTGGCAATTCAGAGCTTTTGGAACCGAAGCCAGTATATCCTCACGCCGAGGTCAATAAATTTTCGGCCGCGTATTGATCAAGAAACATTAACTGGTCATTAATTGTGCAGTTGCCAAATATTTTGGCGTGAAAAATTAAAATTGCTCCGTTCTTCTTTGAAAATCCGCAGAATTGTGCGGTTTGCCAATCAGGCCTGAAAACTGCATCGGCGATTTTGCCGTATAGTTTTGGCAAAATTTGGGGGAATGATGACGGTGTCTGAGTATTTTGCGTCTCTATCAGTTGAGACACTGGGCTTGATGATTGCCGGTGCAGGGTTGGTATTGCTTGTAATAGTATTGCAGGTGAAAAATTCGCGGATGTTGAGGGAAGTAGCAGCAAACCAGATGAACCACGAAGCTAAATCTCGCATTGACCGCTTGATTTCGACCGTGGAAAACCTGAACAACTCAGCAGCGCGACCGCATACAGTTCGCGCCAGGCCGCTCAATAAAAGCCGCAAGGTTGTCCCCGCTATTCGCAGTTCAAAAGTATTCTTGCCGCGACAAAGAATTCGTTAGGCCTCAAAGCCCAGCTTCCATTTGCAGTCAGAGAATAGTGCGGTTCTGAAATTTGGGCCTTGCATTCATGCGCCTGCATGGATAAATCACATGCAAATCAGGGGTTAGATAAATAAACCCATTTTTTATGTGTAATATCACGCGGAGCCTCAGGCAAATTCCGCGGAAAGGCCGTCATGGATCGTCTGGATCAACTGGAAAGCCAGAGCATTTATATCTTCCGAGAAGCCTTCAATCGCATTGAAAATATTGCAATGCTCTGGTCGCTTGGCAAAGATTCCAACGTGATGATCTGGTTGGCGCGGAAAGCTTTTCTTGGCCACGTTCCGTTTCCTGTGATGCATGTGGACACGGAAAAGAAATTTCCGGAAATGTATGAGTTCCGTGATCGCTATGCAGAAGAATGGGGGTTGAACTTCATTCGCGAACTTTGCCCGCCACTTGAAACAACCGACGAAACTTTGCCGCCTGCTGCACGCTCGGCTGCGCGTAAGACTGAAGGCCTTAAACTTGCCATCAAGAAGCACGGCTTTAATGCGCTCTTTGCTGGTATTCGCCGAGATGAAGAGGCCACGCGCGCTAAAGAACGCGTATTCAGCCCACGCGGTCTGGCTGGGCAATGGGACTTCAAGGATCAGCCGCCAGAATTTTGGGACCAGTACAAAACCGACTTTCCCCCGGGGACTCATATCCGCGTGCATCCGTTGTTGCACTGGACCGAAATTGATATCTGGCTCTACACGCAGCGCGAACAAATTCCGACCATTCCGCTTTATTTTTCTAAGGATGGTCTGCGCTATCGTTCATTAGGCGATAAGGACATCACCAATCCGGTAAAGAGTCTTGCTTCCAACATTCCAGAGATAATCGAAGAGCTGCGCACAACGAAAATTTCCGAACGATCGGGCCGCGCGATGGATCACGAGTCTGAAGATGCCTTTGAACGTCTTCGCGCTGACGGTTACCTGTGAGGATTGAATAATGACTGATACAACAGCAATTCTCCAAAGCGCTGATGCAGAAGCCGTCGCCAATCTGCGCGACCTTATGCGCATCGTTATTGTAGGCCATGTGGATCACGGAAAATCAACACTGGTGGGCCGCTTGTTCCATGACACCGGGTCGTTGCCTGACGGCCGCTTTGAGGCGATCAAAGCGCAATCCGAAAAGCGTGGTGTACCTTTTGAATGGGCCTTCCTTATGGATGCGCTGCAAGCCGAGCGCGATCAGGGTATCACAATCGACACAAGCCAAATCTGGTTTAAGACTGACGCGCGTGACTACACAATTATTGATGCACCAGGACACAAAGAGTTCCTGAAGAACATGATCACAGGTGCGGCGCAGTCCGACGCGGCACTTCTTATCATTGATGCGCATGAAGGGGTTAAGGAGCAATCCAAACGTCATGGCTATTTGTTGCACCTCATGGGGATCAAACAGGTGGCGGTGGCTGTCAACAAAATGGACCTTGCTGGCTACGACCAAACGAAGTTCGACTCCATTGAAATCGAGTATCGTGCATACCTCACTTCAATTGGCGTAACACCGACATTCGTCATTCCGGTTTCAGCGCGCGAAGGCGACAACATTGTCACGCCGTCGAAGGCTATGATCTGGTACAAAGGTCCGACCGTTGTAAAGGCGCTAGACAGCTTTGAAAGTGGCAAGCCTACAACTGAAGCGCCACTGCGTTTGCCTGTGCAGGATGTTTATAAGTTCGATGCTCGTCGTATCATTGCAGGCCGCATTGAGTCCGGTCGCATTGCCGTAGGCGACGAGCTCATTTTTTCACCGTCGAACAAGACTGCTCGCGTCAAGACCATTGAATACTGGTCTACCATTCCTGGGGCCAAACAACCGACGAAAAGTGAAGCTGGCTACTCGGTTGGCATCACGTTAGACGAACAAATCTTTGTTGAACGTGGAGAAATCGCAAGCCATATCGAAACAGCACCTGTGGAAACAGATGTGTTCCGCGCTCGTATATTCTGGCTCGGCCATGAACCGATGACTGTCGGTAAGGCCTACAAGCTGAAACTCGGCACGCTAGAAGCACAAGTTACAGTTCAGTCTATTGAGCGTATTATCGATACATCAGACCTTTCCAACAATGCATCCATGCAAGTAGAGCGCAATCAGGTCGCCGAAGTAGTGCTGCGCTCGCGTCGCATGCTAGCGCTTGACAGCTTTATTGACTTTCCCAGCACAGGGCGCTTTGTGCTCGTTGAAAAATTCGATATTGCAGGTGGCGGTATCATCTCTATGGATGGCTATGCAGACCAGCGCGATGCTATTACCGCGCGTGGTACCAACATTACACGTGCTGAACATACAATCACACAGGAAGCTCGTGCCTTTCGAAATGGTCATAAAGGTGGCGTTCTCTGGTTCACGGGTCTTTCAGGCGCGGGCAAATCGACACTTGCGATGGCTCTAGAAAAACGCCTCTTTGATAAGGGCTACAATGTCTATGTGCTCGATGGTGATAATGTCCGCCATGGACTAAATGCCAATTTGAGTTTTTCACCTGAAGACCGCGCCGAGAACATTCGCCGTGTGGGTGAAGTCGCGGCTCTATTTGAGCGCGCTGGTATGATGGTTATTACAGCCTTCATCTCGCCTTATCGCTCAGATCGTGATCGTGCGCGGCAAGCTGCAGGCGAAGGATTTCACGAAATTTTTGTAAAGGCTGACGTCGCAACCTGCGAGAGCCGAGACCCTAAAGGTCTCTATGCAAAAGCTCGTTCAGGGGAAATTAAGGACTTCACTGGCATTTCAGCTCCTTATGAAGCACCTGAGAGCCCTGAGTTGATAATTGATACAGCCTCTACTGATCTAGAAGAGTGTCTGGATGAACTCGTTAGCTATGTGGAAGCCAAATTCCGAGTATAAGATTCATCTGAGTGTGAATCATGTCTCCGGAGCTTACATATGAGCGTTCTAGTCACTGGCGGTGCCGGATATATTGGCAGCCATATGGTGATTGACCTATTGGATGCTGGTGAAGATGTTGTCATTCTAGACAATCTCTCCACCGGCTTCGAGTGGGCCGTACAAATTCCGGAACGGCTAATTGTGGGCGATATTGCTGACGAGGTATTACTCGCACGAATTTTCTCTAAAAATGAAATTGATGCTGTGATCCACTTCGCTGGCTCAATTGTAGTTCCGGAATCTGTTTCAGACCCTCTTAAGTACTACCTCAACAACACTGCAAAATCTCGTAGCCTCATAGAAGCGAGCGTAAAAGCCGGAGTAAAGCATTTCATTTTTTCTTCCACTGCCGCAGTTTACGGAATGCCAGACACGGCATCGGTAAACGAAGATGCACGACTTAATCCGATGTCTCCATATGGTCGATCCAAGATGATGACTGAATGGATGTTACGAGATGTGGCATCTGCCCATGAAATGAGTTTTGCGGCACTTCGATACTTTAATGTTGCAGGTGGAGATCCAGCAGGACGCATCGGACAATCCACTAAAAACGCCACTCATCTTATTAAAGTCGCCTGCCAGACAGCGCTAGGTTTGCGTAGTCATATAGAGGTTTTCGGCACTGATTATCCAACTCCAGACGGAACATGTGTCAGAGACTACATTCATGTGAGTGACCTTGCAGCAGCGCATACATCGGCCTTGAAATACCTACGTGGCGGTAATGAAAGCATTATTGCAAATTGTGGATATGGCAGAGGTTTTTCTGTAGCTGAAGTTCTGGATTCAGTTGAGAGAACAGCAGGGCATGCATTCGATATTCGTCATGCCCCACGAAGAGATGGCGATCCTGCTTTCGTTGTTTCCGACCCGTCCCGTGCCAAACAAATGTTAGGTTGGTCACCTCGGTATGACGATCTTGACCTAATAGTTAGTCACGCCTTGGAGTGGGAAAAGCGATTGCAGTTACGAAATTTCTGAAACAGAATTCATAACATTTGTTAGTTTTATCTGATTAAATTCGCAATTCAGGGGTATCATTTCCCCATGTTCAAGATTTCGAGCCGTACCGCCGCGATTTTTGTTTTTGATCTCTCGTTGGCAATGCTCTCATTGCCGCTATCGGCATTTTTGCGTTTCGGCTGGATTGGCTTAGAAAACTACCTTCCAATCGTTTCTGATATGACTCTTCTATTCACACTAGTGAGCGCAATCGTCTTTGCCTGTGCTCGCCTTCAGCGTATCGCATGGCGCTTTATATCCCTCAGCGACGTTCTTCTGATCATAACTACAAGCGCAACTGCCAATTTTGTTTTCCTAACACTCATGTTCATGGTGAACCGCCTCGAAGGGGTTCCTCGCTCCATTGTCATTATTAACACCCTTTTGTTGACTGGGATGATGATCGGGTGCCGCATTTTGTTGCGTCTTTGGAATGAACGAAGTCCCACATTTGCTGGCAGTGCTGGTAGAAATGACGCCACTCCGGCTCTTCTGATAGGTGCAACCGAAGCCGCCGACGCATTTATTCTAGCAAGTATGCGTGATCCGCAATCAACCTTTAAGATGATAGGCATTGTCGATACCGGCTCCCGTCCTAAAGGTAGCCTGATGCGCGGCATTCCGGTTTTGGATCAGATAGATCACCTTGAAGATTGTTTTATCCGCCTCTTAGCAAAGGGCACTTCTCCAAAGGCCATCGTAGTTGCAGATTCAAATTTGCGCGGCAAGCGCCTAGAGAGCGTTGTCGATCTGGGGGCGCGGCATTCTATTAAGATAGTCCGCTTGCCGAACATTAATGATCCGGAAAATTTTAATCAGCGGAAATCCCTAAAAGCAATAAGCATTGAAGATTTGTTAAGCCGCGATGAAAATTCCCTTGATCAAATAGCCATGGCTAATCTGGTGAAAGGCAAAAGAGTGCTAATCACCGGCGCAGGCGGAAGTATCGGTTCAGAGTTGGTGAGGCAAGTCGCTGCACGTGATCCGGCGCATATTACACTCTTAGAGTTGTCGGAATTTAATCTCTATGAAATAGATCGTTTTCTTGCCGGTTTCTTTCCTTCAATTTCGAGATCGCCTTTAATAGCGGACGTACGAGATCGACATGGAATTGCAAAGATTTTTGCGGAAGAAAAACCAGATATCGTCTTTCACACTGCTGCGTTAAAGCATGTTCCTTTATTGGAAGCGCAAGCATCCCAGGCTGTTCTTACTAATATCATTGGTACACAGAATATATCCGACGCTTGCACTAAGGTTCAAGTTGAAATCATGGTCATGGTTTCCACTGACAAAGCAGCGCATCCTGTGAGCATTATGGGAGCTTCAAAGCGCATTGCGGAAAGTTATTGCCAGTCACTTGATATGCTTAGCGGAAAGAATGGCGGTACCCGCTTCATTACCGTCCGGTTTGGCAACGTTCTTGGGTCAGCAGGATCTGTCGTCCCTCTTTTTCAAAAACAAATTGACATAGGGGGACCCGTCACAGTCACTCATAGAGAAATGACACGCTATTTCATGACAATAAAAGAGGCGGTTCAACTTATCCTACTCGCAGGAACCTTGCCGCAGAACGAGTTGGAACGTGGAAACATTGTCATTTTGGATATGGGGGAGCCGATCCGAATTCTGGATATGGCAGAAAAAATGATCAAGCTAGCTGGGTTACGTCCACATAAAGACATCAAAATCGTATTTACTGGTTTACGTCCAGGAGAGCGCCTCACAGAGACTTTATTCCAACCCGATGAGGAGCTAATGGGTACTCGGCACAAGAGTATTCAGATTGCTAGCGCCAAAGTGGGCGATCACGCTTTCACTATACGCATGCTGGATCAGTTGTTTTCTGCCGCAACGGAGAGGGATGACGCTTCAATTCATCAACTTATAGAACTCTTTGTTATGGATTTTACCCAACGCCGTAAGGCTATGTGGCAAAGCAACTCAACATTATCTCCATCGCAACATAGTGAAATATAAATTCATTTCTGATTTTTAAAGTTACTGTGGCAATTTTCTAAAACTCACCCTCAAAGAGAAGGGGGGAGGGCGAATTGCAGAACCGAGTGAACAGAACTCAATGACATCCGAAAATGTAACTATCATCCTCGCTGCAGGGAAAAGCACACGGATGAAATCTGCTTTACCCAAAGCTTTGCATACTATTGCAGGCCAACCAATGTTAGGCCACGTTCTCGATACAGCCAGCACCGAAGACATGAACAATATTGTGCTTGTTGTGGGCCCGGAAATGGAAAGCGTTAGCGGATATGCATGTGCTAGGTTTCCTGATATCTCCGTCGCAATTCAGCAGAAGCAAAATGGGACCGGAGATGCAGTACGAGCAGCCCTGCCTTTCGTTTCAAGCAAGGAAGGTGTCGCGCTCGTAATTTTTGGAGATACACCTCTCGTTCGCTCCGAAACTCTTCGAGAAATGACTAAAGCTTGCACTATTGAATCCCCAGTTGTTGTTCTCGGATTTAAAGCGGAAAATCCGGCAGCCTATGGACGATTAATAAAGGACACACACGAAAACTTGATTCGCATTGTAGAAGCGAAAGACGCTTCTGAAGAAGAAAGAACCGTATCCCTCTGCAATGGCGGTGCGATGGCCATTCGACTTGAGCACCTTGAACAATTGCTGGGAAAAATAACAAATGAAAACAACGCCGGTGAGTTTTATCTAACCGATGTTGTTTCCCATGCGCGTAACAGCGGATATTCCTGTGCCGTTGTCACAGCACCCGAAATGGATATTCAAGGTGTGAATAGCAGATCCGATTTGGCGGCAGTTGAATTTACAATGCAGAAAAGACTGCGTTCAAAAATGATGGGAAATGGGGTCACACTTTCAGATCCAGAAACCGTCTACTTTTCTGTCGACACGATCATTGGACGCGACGTGACTATCGGACAAAATGTGGTGATAGGCCCCGGGGTAACAATAGGTGATGGCGTAACTATCAAACCCTTTTCGCATATAGAGGGGGGGACAATTGCCGACTACACACAGATTGGACCTTTCGCGCGTATCAGACCAGGCGCAGAGATCGGACGTGATGTGCATATAGGTAATTTTGTCGAGATCAAGAAAGCCAAGATTGAAGACGGTGCAAAAATAAATCATCTCACTTATATCGGTGACGCCCGTGTTGGCGCGCGCGCAAATATCGGTGCGGGAACAATTACCTGTAACTATGACGGATTTAATAAGCACTTTACCGACATCGGGGCAGGTGCATTTATTGGATCAAATTCGTCACTTGTGGCACCAGTAAAAATCGGTGACGGAGCCTACATAGGTTCTGGAAGCGTCATCACCAAGGATGTTGCGCCGGATTCCTTGGCCGTCGAAAGAAGTAAACAGATTGAACGCAGCGGATGGGCCGCAAGCTTTCGGGAACGCTTCAAAAACTTTAAAAAGGCAAAGAGCTAATGTGTGGCATTGTTGGCGTATTGGGAGACAAACAAGCTGCACCGATAATTCTTGAGGCCTTAAAGCGTCTTGAATATCGAGGATATGACTCAGCGGGCGTTGCAACGCTTAACAATGGCAACATTCTACGCCGACGCGCTCAAGGCAAGCTCTTCAATCTTGAGAAGCTTTTGGATGAAAACCCACTCGAAGGCACACTAGGTATTGGCCATACGCGTTGGGCCACCCATGGGGCACCGAATGAGACCAATGCCCATCCTCACGCAACTGATCGAGTTGCAATTGTTCACAATGGTATCATCGAAAATTTCAGAGAGCTTCGTGATCGCCTAACTGAAGCAGGCGCTCATTTTGAAACGGAAACAGATTCCGAAGTCATCGCTCACTTAGTCACGTATTATCTCAATAGTGGTCTTGCGCCACGACAAGCAGCGAAATCAGCATTGAGTGAACTTGAGGGTGCATTTGCACTCGGAATTATCTTTACGGGCGAACACGATCTAATAATTGGGGCCCGACAAGGATGTCCATTAGCAGTGGGATATGGCAATGGGGCTATGTATCTAGGATCCGATGCTTTCGCATTGGCACCAATGACAAACCGTATTTCCTTCATGGAGGAGGGAGACCGAGTTGAAGTAACACGGTCTGGCGCAACTTTTTACGACGCCGCCGATACTGTCGTCGAACGTTCGATCCGGATTACGGATGTCACCAGCACAATGGTAGACAAAGGCAACTATCGTCATTTTATGGCGAAGGAAATCTTTGAACAACCAGAAGTGATTGGGCATACACTGACCGAGTACATCAATCCAATTGATGACACTCTCCGGCTTCCGGATTTGCCATTTGGCTTAGCGGAGGTTTCTCAGATCACAATCATTGCTTGTGGTACGGCATCTTATGCTGGTCACGTCGCAAAATACTGGTTCGAGCGTTATGCCCGAATTTCAGTTGAAGTTGATATTGCATCAGAATTTCGTTACCGCGAGGCCGCAATGCCAGCCGGCGGCTTAGCAATATTCATCTCTCAGTCTGGTGAAACAGCCGATACTTTAGCAGCTTTGCGCTATTGTCGGTCACAAAGCCAGATCATCATGTCTGTTGTGAATGTCACGGAAAGCTCAATTGCACGTGAGTCGGATTGCGTCCTTCCCACATTCGCCGGACCTGAAATTGGTGTTGCGTCCACTAAGGCGTTTACGTGTCAACTCACAGCGCTTGCTACACTGGCTTTGGCGACGGCCAAAGCTCGGGGGCATCTCAATGATGCAGAGTGCAAAAGACTTGTCCGTGTGTTGATGGAAACACCTCGACATATCGCTGACGCTCTAAAACAAGATGATGCAATTCGTGTACTTTCCAGCGAAATCGCAAAAGTAAGAGACGTGCTTTATCTTGGCCGTGGACACTTCTTCCCAATTGCTCTTGAGGGTGCCCTCAAGCTCAAGGAAATCTCCTATATCCATGCAGAAGGTTACGCCGCAGGTGAACTGAAACATGGCCCCATCGCACTTATCGATGAAAATGTACCCGTCATTACCATTGCGCCTGTAGATCAGCTGTTTGAGAAAACAGTCTCAAACATGCAGGAGGTGATCGCCCGTGGTGGCAAAGTGGTGTTGATATCCGACAAGGAAGGTATCAGGCGCGCCGGGATGGACGCTTGGGCCACGATTGAGGTTCCCTCCGTTGACAGTTTAATTGCGCCGATTGTCACATCAATTCCGGTGCAGTTGCTGGCCTATCATGCAGCCGTTTCGAAAGGCACAGACGTCGACCAGCCAAGAAATCTCGCTAAATCAGTGACCGTGGAATAACCCAATAGAATCATTCAGTTCCCGTTTGCTTAAGAAAAAATTACTTCGATTTCTATCTTTCCAACGCTAAGCCATTAATATTTAAGCGCTTTTATGACGAGTCTCGGAGCCCCGCAGCCTGCGTGATAGTATTGGGCAAGGAGAGATTCGATGTTCAACGGTAAAAACAGAAAACTAATGACGGGAGCTGCGATAGCGGCACTCCTTTTTTTGACTGTACCCGCGATCTCGGTCACCAACGCCCCGAGCGCCACTCCAGACCTGCCACCAGCCACCGCTGCAACAGATTTGAAGGTTGGTGCGGATGCCGTGGAAAGTCATCAGTATGATCTGGCAACAATACGACTAACGCGTGCAATAGATAGCGGTGTTCTGACTGATGAAGCACTGGCGCTTGCATACCACCATCGCGGCATAGCCCGGCAGAAAATGGGTTTCGAGGAATTGGCAATTGCTGACTACAGCAAGGCTATAAGTATCGGCACTTTAACCACTGAAGTTTTGGCCAGAGTTTATTACAATCGTGGACTAGCAAAAGGCAATTCCGGGGACACCTTGGGTGCGGAACTTGATTATTCCCATGCGATCGAGAATGCCCCGAAATATGCTGCCGCATATCACAACAGAGCCAATCTGGAACGCGAACGCCAAGACTTTGCGACAGCAATAAGAGACTACTCTATCGCGGTCAAAAATCTTGAAGGTAAGAACCGCAAGCTACCTTTGATGGGCCGCGCTATTTCCTTCCAGAAAACAGGAAACATTGTTTCGGCAACCAATGATCTGGACCAAATTCTCCAAATTGATCCAGAATATAAACCCGCAATTCAAATGCGGCGACAACTTGCTTCTAGCTTGCAGAAAACACAATTTACGTCCAATGACACCCTGATTACAGGCGCTATAAGTAAATCAAAATCAAAGCTTTCTGTTGCGCCGCATCACGGAGAAGTGATTACTCATTCCACAAGAGACGGTTGGACCAGCAAAACTGTTAAATATCCTGACGCTATAAGCCCAGAAACAATTGCGCGCATCCAAAAAGAAAATAACAGCCTAGAAACAGCTTCACTTCGTGCAATTGATATGGTTCCAGCGCCCGGTTCGCAAAATTTCCAGAACCAATCAGTCTCTTCTGCGCAACCTTTGCCTCAACCCATGCGCGTTGCTGCAGCCGCCCCAACAATGAATGTCTCACAAAGCCGAGAGTTGGGTGGTTTCAAAATTCAATTGGGTGCGTTCCGAGAACCAGAGCTTGCAAGCCAAGCATGGCATCAGATTAGTCGCAACAATGCAAACCTGGTGAAATCCATGTCGCATATGATTGAAGAGGCAGATTTAGGGGCAAAAGGAACGTATTTCCGTCTTCAGGCAGGTTCCTTTGAGTCAGCAGAGATTGCAAAATCACGCTGTGCTGACTTTCACGCGAGAAATTTAGACTGCATCGTTGTTACCCGCTAAGCAGCTCTCTCAGCAAAATGAAAAAATCTTACCTTTACGTAGCGGCGGCATACTGGTGACGCTGTTGTGAAACTGCTCAATTCGCCGGTAAACTTCCCCTCAACGAGAAATTAAGCGGCCGTAGAATGGCCTATTAAGGGGAGATAATACCATGGCGCAACAGGCGATCGGTTTGACGGGTTTTGGTGGCTATATCCCCCGGCTTCGCCTTCAACGTAAATCTGTCACCCAAGCGAACGCTTGGGTTGCCCCAAATCTCATAGGCAAGGGCAAGGGCGAGCGTTCCATGGCAAATTGGGACGAAGATGCGATTACAATGGCTGTTGAGGCATGTCGTGATCTTCTGGGCAGTGGTGATGACCGCAGTCATGTGGACGCACTATTTTTTGGATCCACAACACATCCGTTCAAAGATCGCTTGAATGCAGGCATTATCTCCGCGGCACTGACGTTGGAACAGTCTGTTCGTGCCGTTGACATCGCATCGACACAACGTGCTGGGACTTCAGCACTTCTTCAAGCCCTAACATCTGTTAAAGCCAACGAAGCAATGAATGCCATTGTTGTAGCTTCTGATCATCGCAAGACACGGGCGGGATGCACACAAGAATTGGATTTTGGAGATGGAGCCGCAGCACTCTCAGTTGGCACTGAAAATGTGATTGCCAATTATCTTGGTGGAACCAGTCTCACAATCGATTTTGTGGATCATTTTCGCGGAGATACTGAAGAGTTTGATTACAATTGGGAAGAGCGCTGGATCCGTGACGAAGGATATTTCAAGATTGTTCCACACGCGGTGAAAGAGGCTCTCGATAAAACCGGTGTAAGCGCCGATGAAGTCAAACACTTTATTCTGCCGACAACATTTGGAACAAAATTTGTCCAACAATTGGCTAAAGCGAGTGGCATAAACCCTGAAGCGACTCGCGACACTCTCGCCGCTAATTGTGGTGAAACAGGTGCGGCACATTCGCTGGTCATGCTCGTTCATACTTTGCAGACTGATGTTAAACCTGGAGACAAAATTCTGCTGGTCCAGTTCGGTGGTGGTTGTGATGCGTTGGTTTTCGAAGCTACAGATAAACTAGCAAGCCAATCAAATAAACGTGGGATCGTTGGATCACTGGCAGCAGGTCAGCCTGAGAGCAATTATATGAAGTTCCTTACATTCAATGGTCTCATTGAATGGGATAAAGGCATGCGCGCTGAGCAAGACAAGAAAACTGCACTTACAACACTCTACCGAAATGAAGACATGTTAATGGGACTTGTAGGAGGACGGTGCACAGAAACAGGTGTTGTCCAGTTTCCTCGTTCACGGATTTCAGTGAACCCCAACAAACACACAATTGATACGCAGGAGCCGTATAAATTCGCCGAACGAAAGGCCAAAATTTTGTCTTGGTCTGCCGATTTTCTTTCTGCTTCCATGAGCCCACCCAATCACTACGGGATGGTAGTGTTTGAGGAAGGTGGCCGTATCATGATGGATTTTACGGATGTCGAGCAAGGCACCGTCGATAGCGGTATGGATGTGAAGCTCGTTTTCCGTATCAAAGATATAGACGATAAGCGCGGTTTTCGTCGTTATTTCTGGAAAGCCGTACCCGTTACAAATACCAATTCAAACACAAAAACAGGGCAAGCGGCTGAATAGCCCCAAGCAATAGGGAGACACGACAATGGCGTCAGGAATTAAAGACAAGGTTGCTATCCTCGGCATGGGATGTTCGAAGTTTGGCGAGCGCTGGGACGCAGGTCCCGAAGAACTGATGGTAGAGGCCTATCTGGAGGCGATGGAAGACGCGGGCATTGAGCCAACGCAGATTGATGCCGGATGGTTCTCGACACATATCGACGAAACGGGAACCGGTAAGGGTGGCACGCCCATGTCGCTCGCCCTTCGTTTGCCAAATATAGCAGTCACACGCGTCGAGAACTTTTGTGCCGGTGGATCTGAGGCTCTTCGTGGAGCCGTCTATGCGGTTGCTTCTGGTGCAGCAGATATTGCCATTGCTCTCGGTGTCGAAAAGCTGAAGGACACCGGTTATGGTGGCCTACCAGTCGGCGCGGCAGGTACCCTTATTCCCCAATGGGCTCCATCGGGCTCTGCTCCTGGCAATTTTGCTCAGTTGGCGTCAGCTTACCGTGCGAAGCATGGCGTTTCAAAAGAAGATCTGAAACGTGCTATCGCTCATGTATCGGTAAAAAGCCATGCCAATGGCGCATTGAACCCAAAAGCTCATTTGCAGAAGGCGATTACAGAAGAGCAAGTAATGAACGCCCCAATGATTGCAGAGCCGTTGGGTCTGTTCGATTGCTGTGGTGTATCCGACGGTGCAGCCGCTGCAATTGTTACTACACCGGAAATTGCTAAGTCTCTGGGCAAGAAAAACATCGTGACCGTGAAGGCCATGCAGCTTTCTGTATCCAATGGTCTGGAGAGCCAGCACAATTCATGGGACGGGAGCTACTTCCATACAGCTCGTATAGCTGCAAAGAAAGCTTATGCAGAGGCCGGTATCAGCAATCCGCGTGAAGAAGTCAGCATGATGGAAGTCCATGACTGCTTTTCGATCACTGAACTTGTAACGATGGAAGATCTGTTCATCTCCGCAGAAGGTACGGCTGTGAAGGATGTAATGGATGGTTTCTACGATGCCGATGGCAAGGTGCCATGCCAGATCGATGGTGGATTGAAGTGTTTCGGCCACCCGATTGGGGCATCTGGTTTGCGGATGGCTTATGAAATGTATTTGCAGCTTCAGGGCAGGGCAGGCCCGCGTCAGCTTAGAAATCCGCGTATTGGACTTACCCATAATTTGGGTGGCGCTCCTTCACAAAATGTTTGCTCAGTGACCATTATCGGAGCCCATGGCGCATAGGTATACAATGCAGTAAAATGAAAAGGCCGGAAGCAATTCCGGCCTTTTTTATGGACAAGCTCTGATGCTTTTCAATTCCCCGGTTTTCCTCTTCGCATTTCTACCAGTCACTGCACTTTTGTGCTTTCTCATTCGAGAAAAGCTGGGCCGCGAAGCAGCCTTAGCTTTTCTTGTGCTCGCGTCCCTGTTCTTTTACGGATGGTGGAACCCTGTCTACTTACCGCTTCTAATTGGCCTTGCCGTATTCAATTTCGGCCTGGCAAGGGTCATTCTTCGTGAACGCTCCAAGCCGCAGCAGGGATGGAAGAATGTTCTCGTGACCTTTGGCGTTTGCGTTGATCTCGGAACTCTTGCCTATTTCAAGTACACAGATTTTCTTATTTCAACATCAAACAATGTCGCGGGAACAGATTGGTCCTTACACCACATAATTCTCCCTCTTGCGATATCCTTTTTTACGTTCCAGAAAATTGCATACCTAGTTGATGCCGGTAGAGGTCATGTCGAGCCGCATACATTTCTAGAGTATTGCTTTTTTGTGATGTTCTTTCCCCAATTAATAGCGGGTCCGATCGTCCATCATCATGAAATTTTCAGCCAGACCAAGAAAGAAAAGAGTTTTCGATTTGATCAGCTGAATTTCACGATAGGTATTACAATTTTCCTGATTGGCCTATTCAAGAAAGTTGTACTAGCCGACAATTTTGCTCCCATTGCATCCAGTGTGTTTGCGTCTGCAGGGGCAGGGCACGAGATCGGTTTCTTGCGCGCTTGGGAGGGCATGTTCGCCTATACGCTGCAGCTCTATTTTGATTTTTCGGGGTATTGCGATATGGCGATCGGCGCATCTCGAATTTTTGGGATACGGTTGCCGTTAAACTTCCATTCGCCGTATCAAGCAACCAGCATTATCGATTTTTGGCGCCGTTGGCATATGACGTTGTCACGCTTTTTGAGGGACTACCTATACATATCGCTCGGTGGAAACCGAAAAGGAGCAACGCGACGTTATATAAACCTGTTTCTAACGATGACAATCGGAGGTTTGTGGCACGGCGCAGCATGGACTTTTGTATGCTGGGGTGCAATGCATGGTGCTATGCTGATCGTCAATCATGGATGGCGCGCGATTTGGAAAAAACCACTCAACACGTGGTGGTCTCGAGGCATTTCGCGCAGCATCACATTGTTGTTTGTTGCACTAGCATGGGTTTTTTTTCGTGCTTCAGATACTGCGGCCGCGCTCTCAATCTATAAAGGGTTGATTTCATGGTCTCCGGAAATTCCACTAATCTCAATTGCGGAAGATTTGCTCTGGCTCGTACTATGGGTTTCAGTGTTATGGTTTTGGCCTAACACACAGCAATGGCTCGCTAGATTGCGCCCAGCATTCGATTTTTCGTCTCATCAATTATTGGCCGACCCTTTGTTGCTTCCAGTTTCCAAGGAAATTTGGCGTCGGACGATAGCATGGAGACCAGATGCTCGACATGCGCTTCCCTTAGGCGTCGCGACCGCAATCTCGCTACTCAGCCTTCAGCGGGTGAGTGAGTTTCTCTATTTTCAGTTCTGAACAATATGAAAAAAGCACCTGCTAAATTTAATTCACTGACGATCTATTTGTCATTTTTGACAGCAACCGTTCTGCTTCTTTTGTTGTTCACATTCACCTTCAATGCGTTAGTTGACCCGCTCTGGTACTTCAGAGGTAATCGCCTCGGCGAAACAAACTTTGCTTTTAATGAACGCCTGTCGAAAGCCAATTTGATCAATGGTCATGAAGCAGACTTTGACTGCGTTATTTTTGGCGATAGTCGAACGACGCTTTTGCCTGAGCAAAAAATTAATGGCTATCGTTGTTTCAACTTTGCATTCTCTGCAGGTGCAGTGAATGAGTATGTCGCTTATGCCGAATGGTTGAAGGCAAGGGGAATGTCCCCAAAGTTGGTTATTGTGGGTGTTAGTGCAGGGGATTTTAGACCCCGCAAAGCTCCGCGCAATGTTCCAGATTTTATAGACGCAGATAAGTCGCCACCGCTTGCTACGCTTCAGTATTTATCACTGGATGTAACTGCAATGTCCTTGCGAACATTGTTCGGAAAGACACCAATTGACAGGCTCTATGACAAAAACTTTCGGTGCAAAGTCGCTGTCATCAACGCTTATAATCCGGCTAAACCGATCAGGGACATTTATGCGGGTCCCTTCCATCAACGTGCTCCCCTAGATGCATTCCAGAAGTTAAAAGCTATCTTCCCTAGCGCCAAATTTGTGGGGTATGCGCCGCCATTATCGGCTTATGCAATTGCTGAGTATCAACGCATCCTCTGGTTGAGTAGCTACACTAGGGCGCTGCATGATGTCTCTTTTCTGTTTGATCGTTTTCTGGATACCAGTGTTCCCTCCGCAATGACCATTGATCCGGAAAACACATATGACGGGACGCATTACTCAAGCGAAGTAAATGCGAAAATTGCAGAAATATTGGTAAAGGGATCAGGACCTTTTGCGCTTGATATCAAAAAGCTAAGCGCTGAGGAGATGCTATCTGTCTATAAGCAGAGGCTCAGTATATACTCGAACGAGCTTGCAAAGCGTGTGGGCGAGCAGGTTGACGAACCTGGTCCAGAGCAAGCTCCTCATGTGCAATAACCACAAAAATCTGGTTCACTTGATAGCCATTTGTACTGACCGGGAATACCCCGCGATAGACATTCAGAAAGCTGCGGTCTGCAATTGGAAGTTTGCTTGACGAGTAAACAACCTGACTCGTCTCTACAACTTTCCCAAATTCTCGGAATCGTGCATCAGCCCCATCTTGAGTAAGTCCCTCCCCCAACAACTTACCAGTGAAATCAATGCCGAATAACTCACGGCATCCTGTACCCGTTAGGCGATACCGAAATTGTTGCTTGTTCTCAATTTCGATGACTTCAAGCAATAGAAGCCACGGTAAAATAGCTGGAATTTTTGTAGGTTCAATTGCCCCACGAAGAGGTACAAAGCTGTCGCTTTTGTTGGACATCCAAAAGTCCGAGAAGAGCCGAACTGGATGCTGTGCCGGGATGTCGTTCAACAGAACTTCTTGATATGACACAACGGTACCTAGCTCAATAAGTGGATCTAAAACATCCGTGGGTAAACGGAGATTTTCCAATATAAAAGTTAGATGAAAGTGACTAAACGAAAATTAATGTCCATGTACTTCCCTGCTAATAATCCTCGACAGACAGACGCATGAGATAATTATTGTCTGCCGCCATGTCGCTTATTGATGTCTTCGCCCTCATTCAAAAACCGGCGCATAGCCATATTGGCATCATCATCAGAACCGATGATGATGCTGAACATTCCTCGCGCTTGGCTACACGCGTCCTTCAGATTGCGATCTGTTGTGCCCTTGACTAGTTTTTTCGCGGCGAGAATGCCTGCGGCGGGCATAGCGGCCATTTCTTGAGCAATTTCGGCGGAGCGAACGAGCGCGGACCCTTCAACCAATTCATGCACCATCCCGATCTTTAACGCCTCTTCCGGCCCAACAGTCCGACCACGCATAATAAGTTCAAGGGCTTTTGCCTCCCCAATGACACGGGGCAGTCTTTCAGTGCCGCCTGCTCCCGGAAAGATGCCTATATTTGTTTCAGGTAAACCAATCTGGTAGTCGCCAACTACCGCAATTCGAATGTCGCAGCAAAGCGCAAACTCGAAACCTCCACCCTGAGCAAAGCCGTTGATTGCCGCAATAGTTGTTTTTGGAAATTGGTCCACGCGATCAAATAATTCTGATACCGCATTGCCATCGCGAGCTGCATCCATCAAATAGTCGGAACTACGCCCTGACTTTTGAATTGCCTCACCAATTGCAACAATCTCGGAAACATCATAATGGCGGATAAAAACGTTAGGCACCGCTCCGGTGAAGATAATAACTCGCGTTGCATCATCCCTTTCCAGTGTATCAAGCACCGCGGACATTTCATCGACTTGCGCAGCATTCATGTAGCCGCGAGGCGGATTGTTAAAGCTGACTGTAACAACGGCTCCGTCTTTGCTCACATCGACAAGGGAGTGGGACATCCTATTTACTCTCCTCAAGAGCACGAACAAATCCCGAATATTTCGGCTGATCGATTGCAAGCTTGGTCAACGTTGTTTGCCACAGATGATCTGCCAATCCAGGCGTCTCAAGCGTCAACGATCCATTTTCGATCTGATCGCAGAGTTCTCTGTTCAGGGTGTCTACGTCCCCCTCACTTTGTAAAAGTACCTTCAATCTCAAAAGTTCGGCGATCTCCGCATTTGGCGCTATCTCGAGTTCTCGCTTTACAATATCAAGCGCGTTAGCAGCTACCCGGGCATGGAAAGCCGCATGCCCTTTAAGCTGTGGCATTGCATGAACGCGTATAAATTCTGCGACAACATCAATCAATTCAATGGCTGTTGGTTGATCTTGCATTTTCAGCCTTTCGTCTTGGGGGCGAGTAAGCGTAGCAAATCAATTTCGGTTTCCGATGAACGCCTGCCAATAGTTGCCCGCTCAACAGAACGATCACCTGCTTTGAACGCCATAACCATAGTTGTGCACATGACGCCCCATTTTAGAGTTCCGAGAACCTCCCAGAATTTAACCTTCTCAGGGTCCACCTTTCCACCACCTGCCGCTTCATAGCCTTCAAACATATCCTCACGTTGTCCAAAGCCACCAACCGGATGATCGATGTTTCCGAAACGCCACGAATTCACACATATCCAGGCAAGGTCCTCCATCGGATCGCCGATATGTGCCAACTCCCAGTCCAATACAGCTCTCACTCCATCAGGGCCTATCATTAGATTGCCATTTCTGAAGTCCCCGTGGACAAGCGTATTTCGTTCGCTGTCCTTCGGCAGGTTGTCGCGCAACCACCGAAAAGCCAAATCGAAAACGGGGTGGGGGTGGTTGTGTGTTTTATAAGTTTGAAAATACTGCTCAATCTCACCTGTCGCGGTCGATTTTCGCAAGGCCGGTAGTTTATCCATTTTCACAGAGTGCAGCTTAGCCAAAATCTCCCCACATTGCCGCGCAAGAATAGGGCGTGCCGAAGCGAACTCGTCATCTCTCAAAATTTTACGGGCAATGGTTTCGCCTTCAACGCGATCCATAATAAAACCACGCCCGACACCATCATCTTCGTGCAGCACAAGGCGAACTGGCGGAATCGGCACATTCACCTCACCAGCCAACTGAATGAGTTGGGCTTCGGTTTCTAATCCAGCAGCCGTGGCACTCTCCGCGCGCGCGCCACCCGGTGAACGTCTTAGAATAAGCGGGATTGGTCCCTCGGGTGTCAATGTTTCGAAGGCCCAAGTTTCCTGACTTGCACCACCAGAAAGGCGGCGTAAGTTTTCGATACCCGTCGCACCTTTGATTTTGGAAGATACTGCTGCTGAGAGAGGCGCCTCAATTGGATTGTTCTGTACTCCCATCAGTGCCTCACACTCACAGGCGTTCCGTCAACAATTTGATCAAGATACTCTGACATGCCGTAGCCCACCATTCCATTACAGTGGTATTCGGTCATACCCTCAGTGATGCGAGTATTCAGATCTTGTCCGTCCGGCGAAGTTCTCCGGTTTCTTAAGGGAATGAGCGACAGTACTTTCCCCGCTACGTCATAAGTTGCACCAGACTCTGTCTTCACATGCGCACGCAAACCGGTCTGATACCAGTTTTCATCCCAATCGGTTTCAATTGAAACGCTGGTAATCAGGTTATAGACACCGTCTTTGAGCACCATACCGCCTTGACGTGGCGCACCGCTCTCTCCAGCAACAATCGACAACATCATCGCGAAGTCAGGACCGAAATTAAGCGGGCACCAGCGATACCAATGAATAGCCTGCCAATAACGTGGCCCCCAGCTTTTGTCTCGGAGGCCAAACCCTGAAACCTCAATCCTCTCCTCACCAACCATAAAATAGCCGCTAGCAGCCATATGTTGTTCATAATGAGCCTTGGCGAAAGATTTCTCGGGATCTATATCCAGCGATGAACCATCTTCATTGACGGTCTCTCCACCAAACATTGGAGAGAGGCCTTCATAATCCAACTCTACTTTGCACGGCAGGACGGGATTTTCACGAAACGCCTTGGAGGGTTCGGCCATGTCGTTTGGATTGCTCAACACCACCGCTTTGCCACTATAAGAAACACGAAGCTTCTTAAAGGGCTCCAGCACCTCTATCTTCATACCTCCGGCAGCCATCTCCTTATTGTCAGAAATAGCAGGTTTGGCATACATGAAAGCAACACGGCCATCCGGCAGATACAGGCAAGTGGTCATTTCAGCATAACCCTCATTGGGCCTGTTCCCGAGCCGAAACCAACCGCCAATCTTTTTGACCGGATCAAACATGTTGAGGTACATGCTTTCATTGTAGTTCAACGCTGCGTCCGGTGTGTGCGTATATTCATCTTCCGGTGCCAGACGAACTTTGAGGCCTTTTGCTGCCATTATGAATCCTCCCGTTACAATTTTTCAGCATGATGAAGCCAAAAATGCTCGTAGGGAAGCGGGCCTTAACAGGGCTTTGACGCCGCTACGTAACCTGTTACCCGAAATAGGCAAACGGACCAAAGACAGCGCACATTTCCGATGCTACAAGAAAGAGCAGGGGATTCCGGGGTAGGCCAGACCACAGCAAATTGGTGAACATGACCACTTCCAATAAATCCGATGAGGACCCGACCAGTGGCCCGAGTGTAATTTTGCCCGCTCGAAAAGTTGGTTTGATTTCCCGTCTTCGAAACTACTTTTTCACTGGTTTGGTTGTTGCCGCCCCAATTGGATTGACGGTTTACATCACTCGGTGGTTTGTCGAATTAATCGACACATGGTTTGTCCCGCTTATTCCGCCTCAGTATCGACCTGATGCTGTTATGCCTTTCGACATTCCCGGTCTGGGCCTCATCATTGCGGCCATCTTACTGACACTGCTTGGCGCGTTTACCGCTAATTTTTTTGGGCGAGCAATCCTTAACTTTGCCGAACGTCTTGTCGATCGCATGCCGGTCGTTCGCAGCATCTATGGCGCTATCAAACAGATTTTCGAGACTGTTATCACACAGTCCACCACTTCGTTCCGCGAGGTTGGCCTGATTGAATATCCAAGAAAAGGCATCTACACGATTGTCTTTGTCACATCACAGTCCCAAGCGCAGGTCGGATCGCCATATGGACTTGATCTAATAAGCGTATTCTTACCCACGACTCCTAATCCGACTTCGGGATTTCTTCTCTATGTTCCCAGAGAGGATGTACGAATTCTGGATATGACAATCGAGGAGGGCGCAAAACTGATTATTTCGGCTGGTCTGGTCGAGCCTAAAAAATTGCCTGTCAAATCTGATATCAGCCCGAACGCAGATTCTTAATAGCCTCGTCGCATTCAAACAAATAGAGCAAAACTCTAAGGGCCTTGCCTCGGGGACTCTCCAGCTCAGGATCGCGATCAAGAATCATACGAGCATCATCATAGGCCGCTGCAAGCAACTCGCCTTGTGTTGCCACATCAGCGATCTTGAAGCTAGGTAGCCCGCTCTGACGAGTTCCAAGCAACTCCCCAGCCCCCCGCAGCCGAAGATCTTCTTCCGCAATACGAAATCCGTCTTCCGTTTCACGCATGATTTTGATGCGCGCCGTGGCGGTTTCGCCAATAGGAGTTTGATACAGGAGCAGGCAGGATGATTTTTCTGCCCCTCTACCAACACGACCACGCAGCTGATGTAGCTGAGCGAGACCGAACCTTTCTGCATGTTCGATAACCATCACAGTTGCGCTCGGCACATTGACGCCAACTTCAATTACTGTGGTCGCCACCAGTATCCTTGTTTCACCGTCAATAAAACGGCTCATCGCAGCGTCTTTCTCTGCTGCTTTCATTTTTCCGTGAACCAGTCCAACGCGGTCCCCGAAAACTTCCTTCAAATGAGAGAAGCGTTCTTCTGCGGCAGCTGCATCAATGAGATCGGACTCTTCAACCAAAGGGCAGACCCAATAAATCTGGGCACCGCCATCGATTGCCCGATGCAAGGAGCCAACGACATCGTCAAGTCTCTCTAAGGGCAATGCACGTGTATCAATCGGCAAACGCCCCACGGGTTTTTCATGCAATCGCGAGACATCCATGTCTCCGTATGCTGTAAGCGTAAGTGTGCGAGGAATAGGTGTCGCCGTCATCACTAACACGTCAGTGCCAACACCCCCCTTGCCTTGCAGCGTCAATCTCTGATGCACGCCAAAACGATGCTGTTCATCAACGATCGCTATCCCTAGAGCATTAAACTCAACATCTTCCTGAAACAACGCATGTGTACCAACGAGAATATCGATTTCACCCTTGGCTAAAGCTTCCAATAGTTCGGATCGTCGCTTTCCTTTGTCCCGGCCGCTCAGCAGAGCCAGTCGCACGTCCGCTGACTGACACAATGGTGCAAGTGTCTCGTAGTGCTGCTTCGCCAAAATTTCTGTAGGGGCCATCAATGCAGATTGGAAACCTGCCTCAACGGCGTTCAGCATTGCCAAAAGAGCAACCACTGTTTTTCCACTGCCCACATCACCTTGCAAAAGTCGAAGCATGCGATGTTCGGATGCCATGTCGGCATAGATTTCTTCCAAAGCAAGTTTCTGCGCACCGGTCAATGCGAATGGAAGGGCATTCAGCACTTTATCGCGCATCACACCATTTCCTTCGACGCGACGCCCAGGCAGCCTACGCATCCGCAACCTTACCAATCCGAGTGCAAGCTGATTGGCCAGCAATTCATCGAAGGCAAGACGGGCTCGGGCAGGGGCACTAGGCTCCAACTCGGATTGGTGTTGTGGATGATGGGCAGCCTCTAACGCCTCTAACCAACCCGACCAACCCTGCACCTTTAGCCATGCCGGATCCTGCCATTCCGGCAATTCCATGGCGCAATCAACAGCGCCTCGAATCGTTTTCTGCAGAGGCTTCAGCGTAACCCCCGCTGTCAATGGATAGATGGACTCTAGCAGTGGCAGACTATCCAGATTTTCAGGTGCAATAATGTGATCTGGGTGGGTCATTTGCGGAGACCCCTGATAAAATTCTACCTTACCGCTCACAATGCGTGTTGCGCCCTCCGGTAGAGTGCGGGCCAACCAGTCACCATGTGGATTGAAAAATACAATTTGCATTTCACCGGTTTCGTCATGCACATGCACCCGATATGGCAGACGCTTTTGACGGGGCGCAACGTGTAAGCCAACCTGAATTTCTATGGTGACGACCTCGCCATCCTGAATATCTGCAATCTTGGGTCGTTTGCGCCTGTCAACTAGTCCGGTTGGCAGATGCCAGCAAAGATCCACTACCTTCTCGCCGACGAGCTTACCCAAAAGGCTTTCCAGCCTCGGTCCTACACCAGGCAGGCTACGCAAAGGGGCAAATAGGGGAAACAAAATCTCGGGGCGCATTTTTCTCACATGAACTTCTAGAAGGTGTGTTTTAGGCCAGCTTCAAACCAAAATGCGCAGGATTTCGCCATTTTTCTTGCACTCGTATTGGCCAAGTTTATCGGCCAATTTGGGTTCGATATGAAGCTGAATCACCCCGCAGTCTAGCGCCAATTCTAATTGAAGATGAAATCTCCTCTCGGGGCTGACAGCAGCCTCGGGTCGGTTTATATCCCATTCCTACAAAGGACTTAGACCAATGGCAGATACGAGCAATACCGAACGCGCCATCCGCTTCAGGCGAATTAAATTTCGCTCTTGGCACCGCGGCATCAAGGAAATGGACTTGATCCTTGGCCATTTCGCAGACGAGATTCTGGAAACCCTCACCGATGCAGAAATCGATCAGTATGAAACTCTGATCGAAGTCGAAGATACGAGCCTTTATAACTGGGTCACAGGCCGCGAACCGACGCCTTCAGAGTTCGATACGGCTCTATTGGCCCGCATCCGTACCTTCCACCATTTGGAAGGAACACTGTGGAAACGCAATAGTTGAGCGGTATCCAATTGCGAGATCTAAGCAAAATTACGACCGAACCCGGTCGCCTGACACTTGGCGAAACACCTGAAGGGTTCGATGCCCTTGTGTTGGCCGACATTGCACGAGCTCGTGCAGAAAGGGCAGATTCTCATCGCAATGGTGCCGTGTTGCATGTTGCCCGTGACGATGCCCGACTTGCGGCTATCGCTGAGGCTCTTACCTATTTTGCTCCCGATATTGAGATACTTCATTTTCCAGCATGGGACTGCCTTCCTTATGACCGCGTGTCGCCCAATCCCGACATCGTCAGTCGGCGCATGGCGACCTTATCGCGCCTAGCTGCACGAAAAAAAGAAGACAACCGTCCGTTGGTTTTACTCGCGACCGTCAATGGAGCGATGCAACGGGTCCCCCCCCGAGAAACAATAGAAGTTTCTGCCTGGTCCGCACATGTTGGCAATGTCATCGATCTGGATAAACTCACAGGCTACCTCATCGCAAATGGCTATAGCCGCACAGGAACAGTACGCGAGCCAGGTGAGTTCGCCATCCGTGGCGGCATCGTGGATATCTATCCATCAGGATTTGAACAACCCGTTCGCCTCGATATGTTTGGCGACACACTTGATGCAATCCGTTCATTCGACGCCGAAAGCCAGCGAACAACGAATACACTGTCTTCAATTGATCTTGTCCCAGCCAGCGAAATCATGCTGGATACCGATGTCATCAAACGATTTCGAGCTTCCTATGTAACCAAGTTCGGCGCAGCTACAGACAATGATCCGCTCTACGAGGCTATTAGCGACGGGCGGAAACATCAAGGTATGGAACATTGGCTGCCGCTGTTTCATCAAAAACTTGAAACAATTTTTGACTACTTGCCAGGTGCCTTAGTCACGCTTGATGCGCAAGTTGAAGAAGCCAGAACAGCAAGACAAGAACTGATCGACGACTATTTTCAGGCTCGTGTTAGTGCACGTGAGATGAAAGCAATCGATGCCAGTCCTTATAAACCACTCAATCCTGACGCCCTGTATATTACCGAAGGCGACTGGGACGCCGCACTCAAGGGACGTATTGTTAGAGCCTTTACCGGTTTCGCTGTTCCAAGCGGCCTGAACCTTGGCGCCAAACAAGGTCGGAATTTTGCCCCCGAACGTGGACAAGAAGGTATCAATATTTTCGAAGTTCTGGGCGGCCACATCGCCGGACTTCGGCGCGCTAACAAACGGATCGTTATTGCCAGTTGGTCCGAAGGGGCGAGAGAGCGTCTTCACAATGTTCTCGAAGATCATAAAATCAAGAATATTTTAATTTCCGACAGCTGGTCAGAAGTTAACGGCGTTAATCGCGCAACGGTTTCCCTGATTGTTCTCGGCTTAGAGGCGGGCATCGAAACAGATGATCTTGCCATTATCAGCGAACAGGATGTTCTCGGCGACCGCCTCGTCAGACAGCGTAGAACAAAGCGCGCAGCCAATTTTCTTACAGAAGCTGCCAGCCTATCGCCAGGCGATCTTGTTGTTCATGTCGATCATGGTATTGGTCGTTTCGACGGCCTCCAAACCATCGATGTCATGGATGCCCCGCATGATTGCCTTCTGTTGGTCTATCAAGGTGGCGACAAGCTCTATTTGCCCGTTGAAAATATCGAACTGCTATCGCGATATGGTTCGGATGAAGTGGGCGCTCAACTCGACAAGCTCGGCGGGTCCGGTTGGCAAGCGCGCAAGGCCAGGCTCAAGAGCCGTATTCGTGAGATGGCAGGTGAGCTGATCAAAATCGCTGCCGCCCGTGAGCTCAAAAAAGCACCAATCATGGAACCGACCGCCGGCCTCTATGATGAATTCTGCGCGCGCTTTCCGTTTACCGAAACAGAAGATCAGGAGCAGGCAATTCTATCGGTCATCGAGGATCTCGCCAAAGGCCGTCCGATGGACCGGTTGATATGCGGCGACGTGGGTTTTGGTAAAACCGAAGTTGCACTTCGATCTGCTTTCGTAGCCGCAATGGCTGGCTATCAAGTCGCTGTCATTGTCCCCACGACATTGCTCGCACGCCAACACTACAAAACCTTCATGACCCGTTTTCAAGGACTGCCATTGAAGGTTCGGCAAATGTCGAGGTTGGTCTCTGCAAAGTATCTTGCGGAAGCCAAAGCCGGACTGGCCAGTGGCGACGTCGACATTGTTATCGGCACCCACGCACTACTTGGCAAGGCTATCAAGTTCCACAATCTCGGCTTAATGATCGTGGACGAAGAGCAGCACTTCGGTGTGGGGCACAAAGAGCGCCTGAAGCAAATGCGGGCAGAGGTTCACGTGCTCACACTCAGCGCCACGCCAATCCCGCGCACACTTCAGCTCGCGCTGTCAGGAGTCAGGGAGCTGTCTATCATCGCTACTCCGCCGGTTGATCGCCTGGCTGTGCGCACCTACGTATCGCCATTCGACCCCGTGGTCATTCGCGAAGCCCTGTTGCGCGAGCACTTCCGGGGCGGTCAAAGTTTTTATGTTGTCCCGCGTATCTCCGATCTTGCCGACGCTACAGAATTCTTCCAAACCTATGTACCTGAGGTCAAAACCGTCATTGCGCATGGACAAATGGCTCCGGGCGAAATCGAAGACAAGATGAACGCGTTCTATGACGGAAAATATGACGTGCTTATTGCAACAACGATCGTAGAAAGTGGCCTCGATATTCCGACAGCAAATACGCTCGTCATCCATCGCGCCGATATGTTCGGCCTCTCCCAGCTCTACCAGTTACGTGGACGTGTCGGCCGGTCTAAAGCCCGCGCTTATGCATACTTTACAGTACCACCACGTCGCGTTCTCACCCCGGCTGCAGACAAACGTCTGCATGTCTTGCAATCTCTCGATGCATTGGGCGCTGGCTTCACATTGGCGAGTCACGATCTAGACATCCGCGGCGCAGGCAACCTTCTAGGTGATGAACAGTCGGGGCACATCAAGGAAGTAGGCTTCGAACTATACCAAGACATGCTTGAAGAAGCGGTTGCAGCCTTGCGTGGCGGAGGCGTGGACCATGATGAAGAAGGACAGTGGTCACCTCAAATCAATGTCGGTACGCCTGTTCTGATCCCTGAAAACTTTGTGCCTGATCTTGATGCTCGTATGGCGCTTTACCGCCGCCTTTCGGATGTAGAAACACGATCCGAAATTGACGGTTTTGCAGCCGAACTGATCGACCGTTTTGGCAAATTACCTGAAGAAGTAGAGTTTCTCCTCAAGATCGTGGAGATCAAGGGGATGTGCCGAACTGCCAATGTCGAGAAAATCGAAGCAGGCCCCAAAGGCGTTGTCCTCACACTGCGCGGGAACACTTTCCCCAACCCGGCTGGTCTCGTCGAGTTGATCAATGATGAACGAGGAAAAGCAAAACTTCGTCCGGATCACAAACTGTTTTTCAAACGCGATTGGGAAACACCTGCCGAGCGCCTCGCCGGAACATATAGACTGATGAAAACTTTGTCCGGCCTCATAACAATTGAAAACGCCGCCTGATTACTGCGCTACTTCAGCAGTCGCTTCCTTTGCCAACAGCTTGTCAAACATGCGGACGAGGGCAGGGGTCTCTTGCGCGCCGACCATTACCCATTGTTCGTTGATAACAAAACTCGGCACACCTTGAATTCCCATCTCCCGAGCAAGACTTTCTTCTCTTTGCACCAACTCCACGTCCGCGCCCCGCGCTAACAAGTCTTCTACAATATCGGCATCCATACCGGCTTCGCGAGCGGCATCAATAAGGACCGCGCGATCACCAATATCTTCGGCATCGGTAAAGAAGCGTCGGAAAAGAATATCCACCATCTCATTTTGGCAACCAGCCGTACCTGCCCACCGGATCAACCGATGACTGTCGAGGGTATTTGGAGCTAGTTTGATTTTGTCGAAATTAAAAGCAATTCCGAGCGCGTCACCATAATCACGGATTGCGCTGCTGGCCGCTTTAGCCCTTTCCGGATCGGCACCAAACTTCTTCTGCATATAGGCTTTGCGATCGACGCCTCCAGCAGGAATGGATGCATCAAGCTGAAATGGCCTCCAGCGAAGCAAAATGCCTGCGGAGCCACGTTGCGCCAATGCCTCGTCCAAGCGCTTTTTTCCGATGTAGCACCAAGGGCAAACAGTGTCGGAAACCACATCGAGTTGCATGGGAACCTCCTAGCGACCGCTGCTCAATACATATTGATTATGCGCTCATAAATAATAGAGGCAACCCGAGGGAGAAACTTGACCTCAATTTCTTTCAACATAGGATGCGGATATCTTGCCGGCGCTGCACTTAAGACACAGGATAAAAAATGACCGACGCTGCCGAAATTACCCTCCCTTCATTTGACCTCACTGGAAAAACAGCCCTTGTAACAGGAGCTACAAGCGGGCTAGGGCGCCGCTTTGCCCTCATCCTTGCCAAAGCAGGTGCCTCGGTTGTCATTACCGGACGTCGCGTCGAACGCCTCGAAACTCTAAAGGCTGAAATCGAAGCCATTGGAGGTAAAGCTCTTCCACTTGCCTTGGACGTGACGGACACAGACAGCATTACCGCCTGTGTTGACGCTGCGGAAAAGGGACTTGGACCCGTCAATATTTTGGTCAACAACGCCGGCATGAATGTCGAAGCATTGCCACATGAAGTCACTCCTGAGGGTTACGACATCATGTTCGACACCAATGTACGAGGCGCATTCTTTATGGCGCAGGCAATTGGCAATCGCATGATTGCACGTGGTGAGGGAGGGCGAATTATCAACATTGCTTCCATCGGAGCATTTACACAACTGCCAGGCCTCACCATCTACACCATGACAAAGGCCGCAATTGCTATGATGACAAAATCACTAGCAAAAGAATGGGCCCGAAAACAAATCAATGTCAATGCGATGTGTCCAGGCTTTATCGAAACCGAACTAAATTCGGAATGGTTCGCCAGCGAGGGCGGACAACGGCAAATTAAAACTTTTCCCCGCAGGCGCCTTGGCACCGAGGCTGATTTAGATGGCACTCTTCTACTACTCGCCTCCGATCACTCCCGTTTTATCACTGGTTCGCTCTTCACAGCGGACGATGGCCAGTCTCTCTAGCAGCTAAATAGCTCAGAAAATCCGATTGGGCCTTGTATATTCGCCGTAAGTTATTTAGGTGTATATACACATATATGGTGGCTAAATTGGAGATGCTCATGTCGACCAGCAGCACAGCGACAACCAATCACGATCAAGGCCCTACAAAATCGACACCACTTACAAAAGACGAACCGATTGATGCCGGTTGGCTCCGGCAGCTTTGTCTCGATTGCGGTGCTGATGATGTAGGGTTTGTCGCTATTGATCGTCCGGAAATCGCCGATCAGAGGCATGAGATTGCGTCTGTCTTTCCGGCCACAAAATCTCTCATTAGTATTGCTTGCCGTATGAACCGAGAGCCGGTGCGCTCACCAATGCGATCTGTCACCAACAACGAGTTTCATGAAACTTACGATCATGTGAATGCCGTCGCCCGCAAAATCACGCGCGAACTCGAAGATAGAGGCATCCGCGCATTAAACCTGGTCTCTGCATTTCCTATGGAGGTAGACCGGCCGGGTCGGGGCTGGATTGTAAGCCACAAGCCAGTTGCGGAAGCCGCGGGTCTTGGCATGAGGGGACTGCACCGGAGCGTTATACACCCAAAATTCGGTAGCTTTGTTCTGCTTGATACTATCCTCATTGCACAGCCGATCAGTGAGGAGAGCGCCAAACTCGAATATAATCCATGTCTGGAATGCAAACTTTGCGTTGCTGCGTGCCCTGTAGATGCGATCGGCCAAGACGGAAGTTTCAATTTCTCTGCCTGTTTCACGCATAACTATCGCGATTTCCTTGGAAATTTCTCAGACTGGACCGGGCACCTCGCAGATTCAAAAAACCGGCAGGAATTTCGTGAACGCGTCAGCGATGGCGAAAACATCACTATGTGGCAAAGCCTTTCCTTCAAGCCAGGATACAAGGCTGCCTATTGCATTTCTGTCTGCCCGGCGGGTGATGATGTTATCGCTCCCTATCGGGAAGATCGTGTCGCCTTCACAAAAGATTTTGTAAAACCTCTACAGGCTTTGACAGAAACTATTTATGTACTGCCGCGCTCTGATGCAGAAGTTTTGGTTCCCAAACGATACCCGCACAAGCCAATAAAGCGGGTTCCCTTGACTATCAACGGAAGGCGCGATCCTTTTACTTTTTTCTTTGTTCTCACACTCACTTTTCAGCGCCGCAGATCAAAGGGCCTCAATGCGACCTACCATTTGCGCGTGAATGGTGAAACTGCTCTCGATGCTACAATTGAAATCAAGCAAAAGCTTCTTTCCGTCGAATTCGGTAAGCCTGCTAATGCTGATATCTCTATCTCAATGGACGAAGATACTCTGCTGCATATGCTTGACGGAGATTTTGATCTATCTCAATCCATCAAAGACGGGAAAATCACACATGACGGCCCATACGAACTTCTGGAAAGGCTGATCGACTGCTTTCCAGAGTATGGAGATCTCGTGCATGATTAAATAAAAATACGTCTCGCGAAAGAAACAGAATGACCAGCGAATCTGAACAATCACGCAACAGCAAACAGTCTATTCATTTCGAGATTGGCGCAAACTGCGCATGCCTCGCTGTTCGGAAAGCTTCACGCCTCATTACCCAGCTCTACGATCACCATCTTGCAACCGTAGACCTCAAGATAACTCAATTCACATTGCTTAATGCCGTCGCTGCGGGAGGCTCGGTGCCTATAAATGCATTGGCAAACGCACTTGCGACAGATCGCACTACTTTGACACGCAACCTCAAGCCACTTCAAGATCAAGGACTTCTCGCATTGACGGCATCGGCTGAAGATAGGCGAGTCAAACTACTGTCACTGACACCATCAGGTAAAAAGCTTTTGGCACGCGCGATTCCTGTTTGGAAAAAAGCTCACGCAGAGTTTCTTTCTAAGGTTGGCGAAGCGCATTGGTTACATTTATCGGAGGATTTAAGCAGTGTCGGACAGGCGATTATGTCGAAATAATCGACATTCTGTATCGTTTCGAAACGGTTATTAACAAAGTAAAAACAATAACTTGCAATGAAGATATTCTTTGCATCAAAGTGGATTACACCCGCTTTGATGGAGGAAAAATCGACGCGATGTCTAAGTTCCTGATCGGAGCAATTTGTGGGTTTTTGGCGTGTGTATGGGCAATACAGACCACGCCTCTAGTCGCGTTTACAGCTCTTGTACAAAGACTGGAAGAAGCTCACAAGACCAGCGCAAACGCTAACGAAGCGTACAACACATTACTTCACGGTCGGCGCAATGATGCGGACGAGAAAATCAAACAAACCGATTATCCCTGAAGAGCTCGCCGCTTGACCTTGCCATTTGGAGTTCGGGGAAGTGTGTCCACAAAATAATATTCACGCGGACATTTATAGGCAGCAAGCATCTCAGCAGCATAAGCCTCAAGTGACTTCACATCCTTGAACGCACCTTCCTTCAACACGATAAATGCCGCGATCACACTCACATCTTTGCGCACTTGAAGTTCTGTAACGGCAACCTCTCCAACAATCGGATGCTTCGAAAGAGATGCTTCGACTTCCTGTGGGCTAACGCGATACCCCATTGCGTTCATCACATCGTCAGCGCGACCGTGATACCAGAGATAACCGTCTTCATCGAATGAAGCGAGATCACCTCCGACGAACCATTCACCACGAAACACTTCTGCATCTTCGTCAGGCTGGTTCCAATAACCGAGCATAAGCCCTGGATCACTGCGATGAACGGCAAGAAGCCCTGTTTGCCCAGGAGGCAAAGGATCATCCCCACCTTCAACCGGTAGCGCTACAATGCTACGTCCGGGTTGAGGACGCCCCGGACTGCCAACACGAATTTCCATGCCCGGCGCCGTAGAGACGTAAGTCGAGCATTCGCTCATACCCAACGCTTCATACAAATGTTTACCTGTCGCATTTCTCCAATGCTCCAAGAGTGACGCAGACAATGCTTCACCGGCCGTCAGACCATGGCGTAAAGCCGACAGATCATACATATCCAGATCGCAATACTTTAAAATCTGTCGATATAGCGTTGGCACCGCTGCAAATAAGGTCGCTTTTGTTTCCGCGAGCAATTTGGGCCAAACCTGAACATCCTTTGCACCATTATATAGGATCGTAGTCGCCCCATTGGCCCAAGGATCCGTCAACCCCACACCCAAAGTGTAAGTCCAGTTAAATGCGCCCGCATGTAGAATGCGGTCATCATCGCAGATGCCATACCATCCCTGATACATCGGACGTCGCCCCCATGCACTTCGGTGTGCATGAAGAACACCTTTTGGGCGCCCACTGGTTCCGGATGTATAGACCAGAAATGCCGCGTCATCGGCCGCAGTATCGGCATATTCGTCAACCGGCTCATGCGCTTTCAATCGCTTTAAAACTGAAGCATCAATCTGTCGAATGCCATTTGTCACAATCGACATGTCACCGGAAATAGCGACGGCAGTCGCACCGGAATCTTCAAGCAAAAAAGCTGCCTCAGCTTCGGTTAACTGCGAAGACGAGGGAAGGGGCACAAGCCCGGCTGCAATAGCTCCAAAAAACATCAGAGCATAATCGCTTGTATTGGGCATTCGGATCATCAGGCGTTCACCGGGCAAATACCCCTCCGCCAATAATCCCGCAGCTACGCGCCGCACAGCATCATCCAACTCGCCATATGTCCAATGCTCAGCACAAGCTAAAGCGGCATCCGCATCGGACACGACTATGAGTGCTGACTTATCGGGCCAGCGCTTGGCGCTATCAGCCAAGCAGTATCGCGCCATGTTGAAACGGGCGGGGGGGCGAGGGCCGCTAAATGCGTGCGGAGATTCAAAAAAATTCTTCGACATGTCTTGTTTGTACGGTTCACCACTATCTGAGGCAAGGTTCACTTGAGGCTGCCCCTGCGTCATCAGCTCCCCCGTTTACGCCCTCGTCTTGAACAGCTAAAACCAAACAAACAATGATACAAATCGGGAGCGAAAAATGGGTAGCGGACCACTGTCAGGCGTCAAGGTATTGGAATTTGCCGGCATCGGGCCTGGCCCTTTCTGCGGCATGCTGCTTGCGGATATGGGCGCCGAGGTCATCCGCATCGATCGCAAGGGTGGTCGCGGTGGCTCTAAATTTGATATCTCCTCACGCGGCAAGAAGTCGATTGCACTTGACCTCAAGAAGCCTGAAGCAATTGAAACCTGCCTCAAGCTCATCGAAGGCGCAGATATTCTGCAAGAGGGTTTCCGCCCCGGCGTCATGGAGCGCCTCGGCCTCGGGCCAGATGTGGCACTCGCACGCAATCCTAAGCTCGTTTATGGCCGAATGACTGGCTGGGGTCAGACCGGCATGTTGGCGCAAGCCGCTGGTCACGACATCAATTACATCTCGATCACAGGTGCCTTGCACGCCATCGGCCGTCCGGGTGAAAAGCCGGTACCGCCGCTGAACCTCGTCGGCGATTTCGGTGGTGGTGCACTATACCTCGCCATGGGCATGTTGGCCGCCTTGGTCGAAGCACAAAAATCTGGCAAGGGTCAGGTTGTGGATACGGCGATGACCGATGGTGCGGCCTCGCTCATGACCATGTTCTATGGCTTCACAGCCTCTGGCATGTGGAAAGAACCGCACGGCACGAACATGCTCGATGGCGGCGCGCATTTCTATGACACCTACGAAACAAAAGACGGCAAGTGGATCTCCATCGGTTCAATCGAACCGCAATTCTACGCCATCCTGCGCGAAAAGGCGGGATTGAGCGAAGACATCTGGGACCAGCAGATGGACGGCTCAAAATGGCCGGAAATGAAGACGAAGATCGAAGCTGTGTTCAAGACTAAGACGCGCGACGATTGGTGCGCCATCATGGAAAACACCGATATCTGCTTTGCGCCGGTGCTTTCCATCACGGAAGCCAAAGATCATCAGCATAATAAGGACCGTCAGACGATTGTTGAAATCGACGGCGTGGCCCAGCCCAATATCGCACCGCGTTTCTCGCGCACTGTCTCCAAGATCAACGGCCCGATCCCTAATGTAGGTGAGCAGAATGAAGATGTGCTGAAAAGCTTCGGCTTTTCCGCCACCGATATTGACGGCCTGAAAAAGGCGGAAGCGATTTGAGCGCACTTCCCGGCACGACAGGCCGCCGCCGCATCTATTTGATGCGTCACGGCCATGTCGATTATTTCGGCAAGGAAATTCGGGCGGCTGGCGGCGACACGAAAGTGGTGCCGCTGACCCCGCTTGGCCAAGAGCAGGCCAAGGCGGGCGGGGCAGCACTGGCGCACATCCGCTTTGACCGCGCTGTCTGCTCTGGCGTGCCACGCACCACTCAAACTGCAATTCATGTGCTCGACGCACAACCTGCCGACGCGCGCGCCGCCTTGGAAGTTGTGCCAGACCTTCTGGAAATTCATGGCGGCGGCTTTGTTCGCTCCAAGACGCGTACCGAACTCGCCGCCGAAATGGCCTTCTATTTCGAGCAAGCTGGCGAGCCCGGTGCCACCATGCTGGAAGGTGGCGAGGTCTTTGCCGAAGCTGAAAAGCGGTCTGTCGATGCCATCCGTCAGCTACTTGCTGAACCCGGCTGGACCACCATGCTCATCGCCGCACATGAGGGCATCAATCGGCTGATCCTCGGTTGGGCAGCACTCGGCGCCAAAGCCAGTGGCCTCAAAGCTGTGAGGGCTTTCGAGCAAGATCCGGCTTGCATCAATGTCATCGACTTTGACATGGTGCCCCGCGCCGATGGCACGCTCGGCACCGAGATCGAACGGGCCATCATCAAGTCCGTCAATGTCACGCCCTATAACTACATGAAGCACGGGGCCAACATGACGAGCCTTGAAGCAATCTTCTCCGCTGATCCACGCTGACACTCCCATCATGGACTTCGGTCTAGCCAACCTAATCGGGCAGGCATAGTCTCACATTGAAAGCCTGAATTTCAGTCTCTGGGAGGAGATGGGATGAGCAATGAATTTCTTGGAACGGTCGATCACCTCGACGAAGTAAAGACCCCTGCGCCAAAGATCAAAGGCATGCATCACATAGCCTATCGCTGTCGCGATGCCGCTGAGACGAAGAAGTTTTACGTCGATCTCCTTGGCCTCAAACAATCGGCCGCATTGGCATTCGACAAAGACCCCAGCGGTGCCGACCGCCCCTATATGCATCTCTTCTTTGAGATGGGCGACGGCAACTACATCGCATTTTTTGATGCACCTGCCACAGCTTCCGACGATGTCTTTACAATGAAGGACGGGATCGAAGATTATCACTTCGCCTTCGAAGTTGAGACAAAGAATGAACAGGACGCCTTCATCCGACGTCTGAAGGAAGCCAAAGTGTCGGTCTTCGGCCCCATCGATCACCACTTTTGCCATTCCATTTATTTCTTTGATCCCAATGGCTTGGCCTGTGAAATTACCACAAAAGATGCAAAGCACGACGCGATCCTCGCAGACGAAGCCTCCAAGGCCGAAGCGGTGATGAAGCAGTGGAGTGAGAAAACGCGCATCCTGAAAGAAGCCAGGCTCTCGATCTTCAAAGCCGCCGACTAGTCCGTCGCATCACTTCGCGCTCAGCCCAACCATTTGTTTGAGCATCGGCGAAAATGAAGGCGGCACGGCTTGAAGCGCGTCTTGGCAGGCGCTCTCAGCGGTAACACTTGCATGCGCAAAGAGTTTATTCCCGGCAGATGAAAGACGTGCGTACCCCACGCGGGCATCGCGCGGATCACTTTGCCGTTCAATCAGGCCGATCTTCTCCAGCGGCAAAAGTGACCTTGTCACCGCAGAAGCGGTCAGCCCCATAAGCTCCGCCAGATCTGTGCGGCGCAGCCGTGCCTCATGCGCATGCTTCAAATGATACAGGATCGTGAAGTCACCAAAACTCAGCCCATGAACGCTGGACAGCTTTCCATCGATCCGCCGAATGGCCTCTGTGTAAGCGCACGAAATTTGAACGCAAAAATCGAGCACACCCGGACTGGGTTCAGCCTTATTCTTCTTATCAACGTCACGCATCGACGCATTCCTTTAATTCCAAATCCGACGGCCTTTGAAATCCTGCATCCATGGCGTCGAACATGGGCCCGGTCACTTCAAAAGAGTAAGTCTCACCCTTTTGCTTATTCCGTTGCAAAACTCTCTCTCGCCGCACTTGGCGGTCAGCATCAACGAAATGATTGGCAACCTGAAATCCAGCATCAACGGTCAACTTTCTTTGCTGCTCGCGGCTTTCCACCGTCATAAACCCAAGGTCCAAAACAACGTCGTTTCCGGCCTGAAGAATAGGCACGCAAGTCTTCCAGATGCGCGCCTCGCATCGCCGCACCCTAGGCCAAACCCAAGCCAGACTGAGCTGCGCCGGACGATCCTCGTCAAATAGGTCATGCATCCACTCGTCGATAGAAAAACAAATAGCCTTGTTTTCTTCGACCAAGCGTTTTGCAAGCGTGGATTTGCCCGCGCCAAGCGGGCCAAAAATGATGTGTACGGTTGCCATAAGATTGTTCCTATATACTTGATTATTCAAGTATATAGACACTTTTAAAAAAAGCAACACCAGCACAGGCGATATATCTTGAACTTCTACGCTTAACGCATGAGGCCCGATCGAAGTTACATCGGCGTTCAGGACGGGACGGATCCGATTTGCTCCCTCAGTACACGCCTCAAGACTTTGCCAACCGGATTGCGCGGGAGTGAATCTACCACCACCAGATTTTCCGGAAGTTTGTACGATGCAACGCCGCTTCTTTCCAAAAACAAGCGTAATTCTTCAACACTTATGGTTTCACCCGGCTTCGGCACCACAACCGCGCAAATGCGTTCTCCCATAACCTTGTCAGCCACGCCAACCACAGCAGCATCCGCAAGTTTCGGATGGCTCACCAGCAACCCGTCAATTTCGCCGGGCGAGATGTTCATGCCGCCGCGAATGATGATGTCCTTGGCGCGTTCGACAAACCGATAGAAGCGATCCCCTTCACCGGCAATTTCAAACACGTCGCCCGTATGGAAAAATCCATCCGCATCGATAGCGCCTTCCGGCCCGCCATCGCCCGCGCGAAAATAACCGGCAAAGACCGTCGCGCCTTTAATGAGCAATTCACCCGGATGCCCCGGCTTGGTAATGACATCCCCAGATTGCAGATCAACAAGACGTGTCTCAATCCAATTGGCGATCTGCGCGGGCCATCGCAAGCCTTCAACGCCAAAGCGCGGAAAGTAATTCGCGCGATCTTCCGGGTCGGGCACATCGGCAGGCCCGCTGATGAGGCATGTCCCCTCATTCGATCCGAAAATATTTATGATCGAAATGCCATGCGCTTCTGCCCAAGCCTTTACCATAAAAGGCGGCAAGGCGGCCGATCCAGAACCGACGCTGCGCAAAGCTGACAAATCGAGACTGCCAAGCAGCGCTTCCTCTTTCAGCAGCATGGTCAAAACAGCAGGCGGCGCGACGGTATAAGCAATCTTTTCCATCACAAGTTGCTGCAAAAAAACCTTGAGATCAAACGGATGGTGCAACACCAAACTGCCAGCGCATTTGAGCCAAGGCATCAACATGCCGCCAATCGCTGCCATATTGATAAGCGGGAAGGGCAACAAAATATTATCGCCATCCTTGATCTCAGCCGCATCGCCGCAGGCGATCCCCGCCACCAGCCAATGATTATGACTGCGCGGCACGCCTTTAGGCCGCGCCTCCGTGCCCGATGTCCAACAGATGGTCGCCGCTTCGTTCGCATCCACCGGATACGCCGCCATATACGCGCTAATGCGCGCAAGATCTGCATCATGTCGCTTGGATTTGTCCATCACGAATAGAGCGGGGCGGGGCGTCAGCTCGCCGACTATCGCCTCCATCATTTTGGCATGTTCATGTCCGCGTATACCGCTTGTCGTCATCACCGCTTTGGCGCGCACAAAAGCCAGAACATCGCTCAGCTCATGCGACCGCCATTGCACCGGCATAGGCGAAACGATGAGGCCGATCCGCCAACACGCCAAATAGGTAATCAACAGGTCAACACTGTTGGGCAGTTGCACCGCCACAACATCATCCTTTTGCAATCCCCAATGAAGCATGCTCGTCGCTAGTGCCGCGACTTCTTCGTCCAGTACCGCATAGGTGAGGCGGCGCGGTTCATGCCCGTCAATCTCTACGCGGTTCGGCGGATCGGCCACCGCAAGTCGATGTGGATGCGTTTGCGTATTACGACGAAACACATCATCAAGCGTTTCAACACCCCACCATCCGTGTTCGGTGTAATCTTCAATCTGTTCAAACGGGGCAAGGATCATGGCAAAGCCCTCGCAGTTTTATATTCAGCTTTAAGGCGTGCAATAAGCTCAGCCGCACTTTCCACTCGGTCAATCGCGCCGACGCCATGCCCCGCCGACCAAACCGTCGCCCAGCGCTTCGCACCACCTTGTGGATCGGTAAAATCAATTTCAGGATTAGCGTCCATTTCCTTCAGATCAAAACCAGCATTAGCGATGCTCGGTCGCAGCCAATTGGCGGCAACGCCCGTAATTGCCCGCGTCAAAATCAAATCATCAATCGTCGCGCCCACCAGCATCTCTCGATAGGCTTCGCTCGCCAGACTCTCAAGACAGGGAATGAACCGTGTGCCCATATAGGCAAGCTCGGCCCCCAGCACTTCCGCCGCGCGAATGCCCGCCCCATTTGTGATGCCGCCGCCGAGAATGATCGGGCCTTCAAAAAACTCTCGCACCGCAGGCACGAATGAAAATCCCGCCATTTGTCCCGTGTGACCGCCGGCACCCGCTGCCACCAGCACCAAACCGTCAACACCTGCGGCCACCGCTTTCTTGGCAAAACCCACCGAATTCACATCAGCAAAAACCCGACCACCCCATGCATGCACCCGCTCGACAATAGCGTTAGGCGCACCCAACGCCGTGATCACCAGAGGCGGTTTGTAGCGTTCCAGCAAAGCAATATCTTCATGGAGCCGCGCATTGGATCGATGCACAACCACATTCGCACCCCATGGCGCATCGCGGTCTGTCAGCGTTGACGTGATCAGATCAAGCCATTCATCCAATATGACAACGGTGCGCGCATTAGGCGTCGGAAAAGTGCCAATGACACCTTGCTGGCAAGGCGCAATCACAAGCTCAGGTCCACTCACCAGAAACATGGGAGCGGCAACCAGCGGCAAACTCAGACGTGTCTGCCATTCCTGCGGTAAATTCAAAATCTCCCCCCTCTGATAGTTTTTACTTTTTTTCCAAGTCTTTCATCCACCAGCTATCGCGCCGATAGCCGTAAAGCGATGTTGTTTCAGGATAGGTAACCTTGTCCCACATAGCGACCCATTGGACTGGCGAATAGAAAAGTGGAATCACATAATTTCCACTCAGCAACACGCGATCCAATGCACGCACAGCGCTGACAAAATCCTCCCGACTTTTGGCAGACAGCAATGCAGATATCATCCCATCCACAGCCGCACTTTTCACCCCCGAAAAATTGAACGTACCAGCAGCCTCAGCGGAGTCCGATCCCCATCGGAACAGCTGTTCATTCCCAGGTGATAAGGATCCCGCCCATTCGAAAAAAATCATGTCATAATCATATGCATCCAACCGCCCCTGATATTGGCTTGGATCAACATTGCGCACACGCGCCTCAATACCGGTTCGGCGCAACATATTTGAGTAGACCAACGCAAGGCGTTCATCGGATGGCCTGGCAACCAGAATTTCGAAACTCAGTTGCTGTCCGCTGACTAATTTGATCACCTTGCCATTTTCTACGGCATAGCCAGCATCACGAAGTAACGTCAAAGCCTTAGCGCGATTGGAGCGGTTTTGTCCCGCTGGGTCGCCAATAGGCGCCTGATATCCGCGCTCCAAAATTGCCTCAGAAACAGCGCCAGGATATGGCTTCAATAAAGCGCGCTCCCGCACATCCGCAGGACGATCACGCGAAGACAGCTCCGAGTTATCGAAGTAGCTTTGCGTTCTATTATACACCCCATGATAAAGCGTCCGGTTTGCCCATTCAAAATCGAACAGCATCGTCAGCGCTTTGCGCACTCGCAGATCAGCAAACACAGCTTTGCGTGTATTGAAGACAAGCGCCTTCATGCCAGAAGGCAATCCAGTGCGAAATTCAACCTGCTTTACGCGACCATCTTTGACCGCTGGAAAATCGAATTCCGTAGACCAGCGCCCAGGATCATCTTCCGGGCGAACATCATACAGCCCGGCCTTAAACGCCTCGAAAGAGGCATTCGTATCGCGATAATAATCAAAAACAAGTCGATCGAAATTTCCCATCCCGCGATTAATAGGAAGATCGCTTCCCCAGTAATCCGGATTACGTTCAAAAATAATCTGTCCACCAGCCTTAAACGACGCAACCTTATAGCGGCCACTCCCGACCGGCATTTCAAAACCGGACTGGTCAAACAAACGCTTGCCATAAATGTGCTTTGGCAGGATAGGCATCAGCCCGAGGATGAGTGGTAATTCACGGTCATAACCACCTCCGTCTGCCTCTGGTTTAAGCACAAACGTAACGCTGCTCACATCCGGTCGTTCGATCCGAGAAACTTTAGAAAAATAGGTTTTATAGTTAGGCCGTCCTTTGTCCCGCAAAATCTCCAGCGAAAAAATGATGTCATCGACAGTCACAGGTTCCCCGTCCGAAAATTTAGCACCGGTCCTCAGCTTGAATGTCACCTGAGATCGATCATCCGGCACATCTATTGTTTCCGCCAGAAGTCCATAAAGGCTGAAAGGCTCGTCATAGCTACGCGCCATAAGGCTTTCAAACACATAGTCCCTAACACCAACAGCCGATGTACCACGCACGATGAACGGGTTCAGGCTGTCAAATGTCCCAACCGCTCCATATCGGATAGTTCCGCCAACGGGAGCCTTAGGATTGGCATAAGCCAAATGTGCGAAGTTTGCTGAGTAAAGCGGCTGTCCGTGCATGGCGATACCATGTCGAGGCTCTGCATTCGCCGTTTGAATCAATCCGGCAAAAGCCAGCATCACCGGAAAAACTGCGGTCCTTAGGATATCGCTCCACGAGGATTGTCGTAAATTCACTACTTTTCGCCTGTCAGGTTGCCTTGTTTTGGCCTCTTTACACCCGTTTTATGGCATCAAAAGCACATTCAATAATTGTTTTATGAAGTCTCCGTCCGCCCCGAGTAATGCTGCAATCTTAGACGTATAGTCGCCTTGGTCATCGACCATTTTGATTGCCGACGGAGCTTTTGCTCCAAGAAAGGACTACACTATGTCGCTTCGCCGTGCCGCTTTGGCCCTTGCCACTGCCGCTTCGCTTGTTTCCGGTTTTGCCTTCACGGCTTCTGCCGCTGACCCGGCTCCTAAACTCAATGCCGCGCAAGATGATCATAAGCCGGTCATCAAAAGATTTGAAACATGGAGCACGCGTTGCGACGAAGACCAGAAGACAAAAGAACTGGTGGCCTGCCATGCCTTTATCGACGTCCGCGCAGGTGAAGAGAAAAAGCAGGTTCTCTATCTCGGTGTAGGCCGATTGCCAAAATCCCCGGATGAGTATTTTGCGTTTGCGATGACCCCTCTCGGCACTGTTCTGCCGCAGGGCCTCGGCCTCAGCATCGACGAGAAAGAAAATTTCGGCGGGCCCTTCACATTCTGCATCCCGATGGGCTGTCAGGCAGAAGTCAAACTCACAGCCGACCAGTTGAAGTCCATGAAATCGGGCAAGGAAATGACTGTTCTGTTCCGTCTGATGGGGCAGGGCGTTGTCAAAATACCAGTCAAACTTACGGGCTTTACAGCCGCAGTGAATTCACTCCCGACACCAAAGAAGCCGGCTGCGAACTAATCGTCCTTTGTTGGCGCCAACACGCTGCGCAGCCATCCGCGCAGCGTGTTACCTGCCAGCAGATAGCGCATGAGCTGATCCATATCGCGTTCAACTTTCTCTGGTGGGCCGAATAGATCGCTCCGTTTCCTAAACTCTTTTGACATATCTAACTCGCGCACAACGCGCGCCGGGTTTCCGGCTGCGATACAGTTTGCCGGTATATCTTTGGTCACAACCGAACCTGCGCCGATAATGCTGTTGTCACCAATCGTGACCCCCTTGCCAACGATGACCCGCACACCAAGCCAGACATTTTCACCAATGACAATTGGGGCATGTTTATCTAGCTCAGCTGTCCGGTCGTAAGTGTCGTGCCAGTCTGAATCAGAGATGTAGCAACCGCTGGCGAACATCGTATTGCTCCCAACAGTGATGCTATCGGACGCCACAATATGCGTTCCAGGGCTGATCAACACGCAATCCCCCAGCGTAATGCGTCCGGTACGGTCTCCTGTTGTCCACGTGCAAAGGCGCGTCAGATTACCCTTCGCAGCGTGGATATGAGCATGTTGCCCGACCCGGATATTCGCCCCATAAACCTCCACATTGCGCGGACAGGTCACACTCAGCCCGCCGCCCACCTCGTCAAAGGCAGGCACCAGAAACCGGTTTACATAAAACCGGACACACGCGTCTTGAAAACGACGAATGCGATAGGGCCGTCTGTCACCCCGCACGCTCTCAGCTCCTATTTTGAAATAGCTTTGCCGCGTCTAGTGTGCGGCTTTGCTGAGCAACGCATAAACGCCATCATGCATTGGTCCGAAAAATTCAGCGACTTGTGGGTGCCGCACCGGCTCACCTGTCTCGTCAGGCAGAAGATTTTGCTCCGAAACGTAAGCAACATATTCAGTTTCGGAATTCTCGGCCAGTAAATGGTAGTAAGGCTGATCTTTAATCGGTCGGACCTCTTCGGGAATAGACTCCCACCATTCTTCAGTATTGTTGAACGTCGGATCGACATCAAAAATAACACCGCGGAACGGATAAAACCTATGGCGAACGATCTGTCCGATTTGAAATCTCGCCTGCCGATTGACTTCCATTATATCCACTCGTAGCAAATTACTATTTTATACTCTTATCAGTTCCATAGGGTAGGCGTGAAGCCTCAATGCCCTAGGCAGCGGCCGCGCTTGGCATAAGCTGCTGCAATTCCCGACATCCGATCAGCTTTACGTCTTGCGCTTCAAGATGCTCGCGGATTTGCCCCGAGGCCAACATCTCGTAATCAGCCACCCGTGATCGCCAGTCAGGGCAGATAGCTCTAAGTTCCGGTGTATCAAGAGCGGGATGAAAGATCAGATAGGAAATCTGTCCCGGCTTGATTTTATCAATAATCTCCAACGTCTGCCGCGCCCGTTCTTCGTGCCGATCCTGTAGTGTCAGCATGCAGATGCGATCGAGCATAGGCACTCCGGCCTTATCAAGCGCCCGCGTATTCTCGGAGAACACTCTTACAGTATCCTCGTCATACATCTGCTTGCTCCAGCGGTCTTCTTCCAGCCGCAGCGAGAAGGGTGCCAGCCCGGCTTCCAATGCCGCTTCGACAAAGCCTTGGTATAACCGCCCGCTCATTACCGACCCCATATGCGTATCCAGATGGGTGGCAGTGATACCCGCTTCTCGCGCCATCGCAATCTGCATCTGCAATTCGCGTTTGGCAGCAGCTGGGTCGGCTTTTTCCGCCACAGCCGCCGATGTCCGATGAAATGCTCTCTCACCATCCATCAGACCACTCGCCAAATCGACAGTCGAAACCGGTGACCAGCGATAGCCATCCCACTCGCAAGTCAGTGTTGCATGCACGCCCAGATCCGCATCCGGGTTTTCGCGTGCCCAAGCTGCGGTCGCGCGAAACCAGGGGCAGGGCACCATAACCGAACCGCAAGTCACGGAGCGACGGGACCACAAGTCAGCAAAGGCATCCAGCGAAGAACCGCACATACCCACGTCATCTACATGGATAATTGCCACTTTGTCTGATACATCAAATCCTAACCGCTCAATTGCCGGGTTAACGCCCATCTCGCCTCTCATGTTCATTTTTGTACAGCGCACTTCATAGTGATGGATTGTACGCAGCGCTTTGATCCCCAATATGGCACTAACTGATATTTACGTGGAGCCCAAAAGAAACCACGAAATCTTACTGGAGAAATTTATGAGCCGATCCGTTACCCCGCTTTTTAAGCCGTTTTCATTCAATGGTCTCGATCTGCCTAACCGGGTGGTCATGGCCCCGATGACGCGCTCGCAATCACCTAACGGTATTCCGACCGAAGATGTTGCCGGTTATTATCGCCGCCGTGCAGAAAACGAAACTGGCCTTATCATCACTGAAGGCACCACGGTCAATGACCCAGTTTCCACTATGGATCCCGCAGTTCCAAATTTTCACGGCGAAGCACTAAAAGGCTGGAAGCGAGTAGTCGAGGAAGTCCACGGCGTCGGCGGCAAAATCATGCCCCAGCTCTGGCATGTAGGAATGGCCCGTAATCCCGATAAGGCCCCGTTCCCTGAACTGCCAAGCGCTGGTCCCTCCGGTATGGTCAAGCCTGGCAAGCAGGTCAGCGAACCTATGACCAAAGACCACGTACAGCGGGTTATCGATGCTTTCGGTCGCGCTGCCGCCGATGCGCGTGAAATAGGTTTCGACGGCGTCGAAATTCACGGGGCCCATGGCTACCTTATCGACCAGTTCTTCTGGGAAGGTCTCAATCAGCGCGAAGACGAATTTGGTGGCGACATGCGCGCCCGTACCGAATTCGGCGTTCGCATTGTCGAAGCCATCCGCCGTGAAGTCGGCAAGGACTATCCGCTTATCCTGCGTTTCTCGCAGTGGAAGCAGCAAGACTACACCGTCAAACTCGCCCTCACACCGGATGATCTGGGCGCATTCCTGAAACCTCTTTCAGATGCTGGTGTGGATTGCTTCCATGCGTCAACGCGTCGTTTCTGGGAACCGGAATTTGAAGGTTCCACCCTCAACCTTGCGGGCTGGACCAAAAAACTCACAGGCAAACCCACAATCACGGTCGGCAGCGTAAGCCTGTCCGGCGAATTCATCGGCTCGTTCATGGGCGAAGCGTCAGAAGCCACAGGCATTGATGATTTGATTGAACGCCTTGAAAATGATGAATTCGATCTGGTCGGTGTAGGTCGCGCTCTTCTCGTCGATCCTGAATGGGCGCGCAAGGTACACGAAGGTCGTTTCAGCGATCTCATGCCCTTCAAACCAGAAGCGCTCGCCTCCCTGTCATAAGGACAGGCCCCCGGAAAGACAAAAAGGGCGTGGGTTGCAATTCAACCCACGCCCTGACTATTTTCAGAATTCGTAGGCCTTCGCCATCTCGGGATCGCGCACGGCTACCAGTTTGGCAAGATCAACCATTACTTTGGCCTGTTTCCAGGTCGCATCGTCCTGCATCTTGCCATCAATCATGGCAACACCTGTGCCATCCGGCATGGCCGACAGAATTTTCTTTGCAAAGAGGACCTCAGCCGGATCAGGGCTGAACACCCGCTTGGCAATCTCGATCTGTCCCGGATGCAGCGACCATGCTCCGACGCAACCCATCAGAAACGCATTTCGGAACTGCTGCTCACAGGCATCGCCGTCCTGTATGTCACCAAAAGGGCCATAGAAAGGGCGAATATTGTTCGATACACACGCATCAACCATTTTGGCAAATGTGTAGTGCCACAAGTCCTGCTGCGCATAGGCGCGCGGCTGTCCGTCGCTGCGGGGATCTTCCAAAACGCCGTAGCGTGGGTGACCACCGCCCACACGCGTCGTCTTCATACGGCGCGACGCAGCCAGGTCAGCAGGCCCAAGGCTCATACCATGCATACGGGGTGAGGCGGCCGCGATCTCCTCAACATTCTTCACACCCTGAGCCGTTTCCAGAATGGCATGGATCAGCAATGGCTTCTTAATCGAGTGCTTTGCTTCGAGCTGCGCCAGAAGCTGATCAAGATAATGAATATCCCAAGCACCTTCGACCTTCGGCAACATAATAACATCAACCTTGTTGCCCACCTCGGCAACAATCTCGGTTACATCATCCAGCATCCATGGACTATTGAGCGGATTGATACGCGTCCACAGGCCGGTCTGACCAAACTCATGCGCCTTAGCCGTTTCGATGAAACCTTTACGCGCGGCTTCTTTAGCGTCGGCAGGAATTGCATCTTCCAGATTGCCAAGCAGCACATCACATTTCGGGATCATCTCCCCGATCTTGGAGCGGACTTTTTCGTTATGGCCGGGAAAAAAATGGATCATCCGCTCCAAAGCGACAGGCAATTCGCGATAAGGCTCTGGCGCACCAATGGACAGCGGTTTGTAAAAATTTGTGGGCAATTTCATAAGGCACAATCCATCAATCGGAACGGAGGAGAAGAGGGTAGTTTAGCTTTATTCTGTCACTTGTCGATCACAGCGCGCACAGGCCCAGACGCAGTCAGACAGCCAATACCAATGATCGACGCAATCCCGATCAGCAGATAAGGGGTATGGTAACTGCCTGTCTGTTCATAGACAAAACCGATCAATGCAGGTCCCGCCGCATTGGCGCAGGTCGTAATCATCTGTGCCAGCGAAAGAATTTTGGCATATGCCTTCAGCCCGAATGCTTCAGCCATAATCAATGGCTGCATCATCTGCAAATTACCGACCGTGGCCCCGAACATAACCGACACGATCAGAAGGGCCGTCACGCCCTCGGCAATTGCGAACAGGAAGAACGAGCAAGCTTGCAGGACAAACACGCCCTGCAAATACCGTTTCGAAGATACATGTGAAAGCACCGAACCACCTACCAGACGACCGGCAATGCTCGCAGCAGCCATCACCGACACGGCAAGCGCTGCCACATGGTCATCACCCGACCGGCTGGCCACCAGACGGAATTGGTGGGCGAGACTGCCCACCTGCGCCATCATTGAAAAGACATAGGCGGTGGTAAACATCATAAAAAAACGACTACGGATCGCGTCGTGAAAACTGACTCCATCGGGTGGGGCAATGCGACCTTCAGAATCGACCGTAATAGGGTCACCATCTGGCGCAAGGCCGACAGAAGCCGGATCGGGCTTCAAAAAAAGCCACGCCACGGGCACCGTACCAATCACCAGCATCATGGCCAGCCAATAGGCAGCATGACCAAGTCCGATATTCTGGATCAATGTGACCGAGATCGGCGTAAAAACAATCCCGCCAAGAGATAAGCCCGTTGAGGCATAGGCAATGGCACGCGAGCGCTGCCGGTTGAACCAGCGCGCCACAATCGTTGTGCCGGGAATAACAGCTACTGCCGCATTGCCGATCCCGAAGAGTATATAGAATGCATATAGCTGCCAGAGCTCGGTCACATGCCCTGCACAGGCAAGCGCCATAGCCGACAGCAAAGCACCAACGGTCATTATGATGCGTGGATCATAGCGATCCATCGCCCAACCGACACCAAGGCCGAATACACCTCCAGCTAGAAAAAATGAGGACGTTGCCGTGGACACGGCTGAAACAGAAAATCCGTTCTCAGCCACAAAGGCTTTCAGCACAATCGACAGATTGTAGAAAATCAGCCCGCAAGACACGGTCTGGATGACAAAAACCGTCGCGACAATATACCAGCCATAAAACAGACGGGGTTTTGGCGCCTTATCTGGTTCAGGCGCAGCACTACCCATTGCGCTCTTCGCGCTCATCGTCAGAAACCTCGACGTAAAATATATTTATGCGGCTTACTTAACCCTTTTGCCGGAGGCTACAAGGATAAAAGCCATTTACCACTTTCAGCCTGTCAAAGCGGCCAGCTCTGCCTCCATAGCAGCTTTGAATGCGGCTTGCTCCGCAATCCTGTGTTCTCCCATGGCATATGCTTTGGCATTTTCATAGTAGAAGGCTGCATTCATGGCATTTGCCACCCGGTTATCCCGCGACTTTATGACCTTCGCAGGTGCTCCGGCGACGATGGAATTGTCGGGTATCACGGTCCCCTCGGTCACAATCGAATGTCCGGCAATGATGCAGTTTGCACCTATCTTTGCACCATCCATGATTGTCGAGTTGATACCTATTAGGCAGTTGTCACCGATCTCTGCTCCATGGATTGTGCAGTGATGAGTGATCGAACAATTTTCGCCGATAATAGTCGGCGACCCGCTCCCGACATGTATCATCACGAAATCCTGGACATTGCTGCGCTTACCGATCCGCACTTCAAACATCTCACTTCGGATCACAACATAGGGCCAGAGTGACGCCCCCTCGGCAACATGCACCTTGCCGTAAACCAACGCGGTATCATGAATGAACGCCGGATTTTCCAGCACGACTTGCGGCCCGAAATCTCTTTTCATTTTATATGTCCTTCCAAAAGGGCACGCACCGGACCAGCCGCCCAGATCGAGAAAAATGCCAGCACAGAAGCTAGAGCCACCCACAAAAATGCCTCGTCATAGCCCCCGGTTCTGGCAAAGAGCAATCCCATGATCACCGGCCCGCCGGCGACACCTACCACTGTGCAAAGCTGATTGATCGAAAAAATACGCCCATAGGCTTTCAGGCCGAATGCCTCCGCACTCAACAGCGGGGCCATCATCAACAAGTTGCCAACCGTAAGGCCGAACAAAACCGACACAGTCAAAAGCTGAGTAGTGTCGATAGCAAAGGCATAGAGCACCAGTACGACCGACTGTCCGATCACAAGGCCGATTACAAATCCGCGCGACGACATAAACGAAAGTGCCCAGCCTCCCACCAACCGCCCGACCACACTGGCTGCAGCCATCGTCGCCAGTGCTAACGCAGCGGTGTCATCGCTCTGTGTGCGACCTGCCACCAGACTATAGAGATGCGCGATAGTGCCCACCTGCGCCATCATCGCGAAGATAAAAGTCAGCGTCATAAAAATGAAAAAGCGGCTTTTCAACGCCACATCGAATGCAATTCCGTCAGCCGATATCGGACGCCCCTCATGATCACGTGCAATCGGATCGCCATCAGGTCCAATGCCATAAATCTGAGGTCCGGAACGAATAACCAGCCAAGTGATGGGAATGATGCCAAAAGTCATGATGAGCGCCAACCACACGGCAGCACCGTCCAACCCCAGCCCGGCAATAAGTTTTGCCGAAATAGGCGTCAGCAAAATACCACCAAGCGACAGTCCCGTGGAACCGATCGACAATGCCTGCGAACGTCGCCTCGTGAACCATCGTGCGATCAACGTCGTGCAGGGGATAAGCGCACACGAAGCATATCCCACACCGAACAACGCATAAAAAGCATAGAGGTGCCAAAGTTCAGTGACATGAGAAGCGGCAAACATGGTGCCACCACAGATCAACGCACCAGCTGTTATCACCCAACGAATATCGTATCGTTCAATCAGCGCACCGACACCCAATCCGGCTATTCCACTAGCAACGAAAAAACATGCGGTTGCCGTTGACGCCGCAGAAACAGAAAATCCGCCCTGACTTACAAAAGCCTTCAAAAACACCGACAGGTTGTAAAACCCAAGACCAGATCCGACCGCGAGCACAACAAGAATAGCAGCAACGACAAACCAGCCGTAGAACCATCCGTATAGAAATCCCGACTGCTGACCGGTTTGGCCCGGCTCTTCACTCTGTACCACTTCGCTCTCCCGTGCTTCCTGCATCTTCTGTGTGGCACGGGCAAGGCACAAGAACCAATCCCGAAAACCGCAAACCGACCACGTATATCTGGTGACTGGCCCTGAAGCCCACAATCGGCTAATGATTCAATGATACCGGCATAAGAACGGATCACAGGGAGTGACAATATGAAATTCTACAATTCCATCGGCCCGAACCCCCGCGTCGTCAAAATGTTCATGGCGGAAAAAGGCATCACAGTGCCTTTCGTCGAAGTGGACCTGATGGCGGGTGAAAACCGTAAAGAACCTTATCTGGCCAAAAACCCGGGCGGGCAGCTTCCCGCCCTGGAACTGGATAACGGTACGATCATCACCGAGATCACGAATATCTGCGAGTATCTGGAAGAAAAAAATCCTGCGACACCTCTCATCGGCAGCACCGCCGAAGAACGCGCCGAAACGCGCATGTGGACGCGTCGTGTGGACCTTGGCATTTGCGAGCCAATGGCCAACGGCTTCCGTTTCTCACAAGGCTTGCCGCTTTTCAAAGATCGCATGCTGACACGTCCCGAATGCGCAGACGGATTTAAAGCCATGGCGCAGAACAAGATCGAATGGCTGGACAAGTTGCTGGCAGGCAAAGATTTTCTTGCTGGCAAGCGCATGACATATGCCGACATCCATTTATTTGTGTTTCTCGATTTTGGTGCCGCTGTTGGCCAGCCACTTGATCCGGCTTTCAAGAATGTAAGCGCATGGTTCGAGCGCATGAAGGCACGTCCCAGCGCAGTCGCTACTGCCTGATAGATACACTGTAATAAGATACGGAAAGGGCGTTCCACCTAGTGGAGCGCCCTTTTTATTACATAAAATTTATCATTCACCTCACCTACGGCCTATCCTTCGCCCAACCCTCCAGCTATGCTAGTAAAAATTATTTATCACTTGGGAGGGTGGTGAAATGCATTCCTCAATACGGGCAATATTAGCTACAAGCTTCGTTTGGTTGACCATTTCAATAGCCATGACCACACCGTCTTTGGCAGCCATTTCCTACGAAGAATATTTGAAATGCCCCCTTTCAGACGCCATCAAGGATGTTGATGCCGCGATTGCATGGTGGGACCGCCGTTCTCCGTTGGAACAGAAACTTATTGCTGCATTGCCTTGTGAAGAACGCTTTGTCCCGATCGTCTGCGTCTTTCTCTACAACCCCGATCTGACCAAGTGCACAAATGACGGTCTGGCCGAGTACCATGCCAACAAGACCTGTCAGGCAAAAGGCATAGACCTGCTCTCGCAAGAAATGTCGGCATGCAAAGAAGAATACAAAAAAACCTACAAGCCACCATTTGGCGCAACCAGCTGAGTTCGGTTGCCCCAGACGGAATAGGTACAGAAGCAACGTTCAATCAACGGAAGTGTAATTCCGGGGTACTGTTTTTTGGGAGGAGTTCTAAGTAATGAAGAGTTTTGTACAGGCGTTCTTCGCATTCGCGCTGGGCGTCATAATATGGACAGCCATACCTGTCGCAACCGCACATGCCGATACAATGCCGGAGTGTCTGCAAAGCAGTACCCGCAAGATACCCGATGCCAGCATGCAGGAATGGTGGGACAAGCGTAAACCCGACCAACAGAACTACATCCGCAATCTGCCTTGCGACGAACGCTATATTCCGATGGTCTGCATCTTCCTTTTTGATCCCGATCTAAAAGGATGCACAAACAAAGGTGTGGCCGAATATCGTGCCAACAAAGCATGCGAAGCTAAAGGTTTCGACATTCTTTCAGAAGAAATGCTGGACTGTAAGAACGACTTCAAGAAGAGTTTCAAAGTACCGTTCTCCTGAAAAGGCCAATTGCTTTGAATACGACCGACACTCCCGCGGCAGATACATCCGCGAACAATCCGGCTCTCGATCCTGATTGGGAATCACCGGCTGCCGTAACCTTGGGGAAAAAAGTCATCACAACGGATGCGAAGCGCGGATTTATCCGCGCTTCATTCGTTGCTGGCGACGATTTTGTAAACCGGGGAGGGCGCATTTTTGGCGGTTTCCTCTCCGCCATGCTGGATGGGCTTTGCGGCCATGCCGTGCGTCTCACTCATGAGGCCCCCGGCACACCGCAGGTCACCCTGGAACTGAAAACAAGTTTTGTTGGGCGTGCAGATAAAGGCACCCTGATCGGCGAAGGTTGGGTCCGTCACCGAGGTCGCTCCATCGCATTTGCAGAAGCCGAGCTACGCAACGAAGCCGGTGATTTGGTTGCCAAAGGCAGCGCCACTTTCAAGATTGGCAAGTAGCCACCCTGAAGCAGGCAATTTGCATCTATTCCCACCCCTGCATCAAGGCAGATTAGGGTGCCCTTTTTGTTGCGGTACTACCGCGCGAAGGGTTAAGTGGAAGGCAAATCACCAAAGGTGATATCGCTGCGCGCTTGACGTTGCGGCAACAAAGAAAAACAAAAATAGGCTGTAGGGAAGGTAGGTCGGCGTGAACGCACGCGAACAAGAATTGCGGGAGGGACTTCAATCCTATCTCGCGAGTAAATGGAATTCACCAGTCACAATGTCCGGTATGGCCCGCATACCCGGCGGCGCATCGCGCGAAACATGGAAGGCTCAAGCCGCCCGTGCCGACGGCGTCTCACGCGGCATCATTATCCGCATCGATCCGGAAACCAGCCTTATCGACACAGACCGTCGCACTGAATATGCCGCAATCGAAGCTGCATATAAAGCGGGGCTTCAAGTGCCCGAACCGCTCTTTCTTGAGCAAGATTTGAAATGGATCGGTCGCCCGTTTTCGGTCACATCGGAAATTACCGATTGTATGGCATCGGCCGAAGCATTCCCGCCTCAGCATCTCGACAAAATCGCTGAGCAAAAATGGACCTTTCTCGGCAAACTTGCGCAGCTCGATCCAGCCACAATGGGCCTCGACGACGTCATGGAAATGCCAGACGTTTCCAGTTGCGCCCTGGAGCAACTGGACTATTGGCACAAAGTCATTATTGATGACGAACTACATCCCAACCCAATTGCCCATGCCGCTATCAGGTGGCTGAAAAGAAACCCGCCGCCTGCAGCACAAAAACTCAGCCTGGTGCACGGTGATTTCCGTTCCGGTAATTTTCTTTACTCCCCGGATGGCGACATAACAGCCGTGCTGGATTGGGAGATGGCGCATATTGGTGACCCACTCGAAGACCTCGCCTGGTCGCTTGATCCTCTCTGGAGCTGGTCCGCGCCCGAACTGGCAGGCAAACTTGTGCCCCATGCCGAGGCTATCAGAATCTGGGAAGCCGCAAGCGGTATGAAGGTAGATCCGGTCGCATTCCATTGGTGGCGGGTTTTCGCTTCGGTTAAAGGCATCGGCATCTGGATTTCCTCCAGCGAAGATTTTCACAACGGCGTAAGCAAAGAATCCATCCTCGCAATGGCCGGATGGCTCATGACCGATCGGCAACAGCAAATCATTGTCGATTTTCTGTCTCCTCATTCCCCACATCGCTTTCCGGAGGCTGTCAAATGATCCCGAGAGGCATAGAAGGCGTCTGTCACGTAGCGACACGCATCACCACACATCACGTCCCCAAGAATGAGGATGGGTATACAATAGCTGACCTGATGCTCATGAGCGAACTGGTCAAGTTCATCGCACAAGATTTTGATCGAGGTGCCGATGTATTGCTCGCAGATCATGCCGACATGATAGGCATTCTGCTTGAAGCAAAGGATCACATTACCGATTCAACACTCAACGAACGCATTGCAAAGGCAGTTTCTCTTAAATCCATTTCAAACCGCATAAGCGCTTTGTCCGAGCGCGGCGACTTTGTAACGCGCGTCCTGATTGATCTGCACGAGGCCACAGAGCATGCACTGGATCGGAATGAGAAGTGGGCGTCACAAATCAACGATAAGATTTGGCGTTATCTCGATGCACATGCCGCGCGCCACGCCTATCAATCCGGCTTCTGATCCACATCAAACGCCATAGAAAAAATCGACAAACGAATAGGGAAGACAAATGCTCAACAAACTGGACGACTTTCCGATCCACCAGACCCCGGAACCTATTGCCCATCCCGACACCAGCGACCGCAATGTCTATGACCGCACATGGTTCAATGGATATGCAAAGGACGGTTCCTACTATTTCGGCATCGGGATGGCTGTTTATCCCCATCGGGGCATTCTGGATTGCGCCTTCAGTGTCGTGGAGCAAAATGGACGGCAGCATTGCTTTTATGGTTCGCGTCGCGCACCAACCGAGCGCACCGACATGCAGGTCGGGCCGTTCAAACTCGACATTCTGGAGCCAATGCGCAGCACACGCATCACGCTTGAGGACAATTCCAGCGGCATCACATGCGATCTCACATTTTCCGCGCGCACAGCCTCCATCAAGGAAGCGCGTCAGACACTCTGGTCCGGCGCTCGTCGCGTCATGGACGCCACTCGATTTGATCAGTTCGGACGTTGGAGCGGTGTCATCCATCATCCCGATGGCGACATCAAAGTGGACAGCGATATGTGCATCGGCACGAAAGACCGCTCCTGGGGCGTCCGCCGTGTTGGTGAGCCGGAGACGGGCGGGGCCCCCGCAATGCCCGGTGGCATCTTCTTCCTTTGGGCACCACTCGTCTGGGATGATCATATCACCCACGCCATTTTCTTTGACGACGCCAAGGGCGAACCACTTGTTCGCGAAGGTATCGTTGCGCCGCTCTATGAAAGCGAAGACAAGATACCCGCAACCGAAGATGGATTGGACAAGCGCATGGCCACGGCGCGCCATCGCGTCAAATATGTTCCGGGCACACGCTTGGCCAAATCTGCTGAAGTCGATCTTGTTGATCACGATGGCAGTACACGAACCATTTCATTGGAGCCAATTCTGAAATTCCAAATGAAAGGCCTCGGCTACACTCATCCCGAATGGGGACAGGGTATGTGGAAGGGTGAGCTGGCAACAGGTGGTGAATCTTTTGATCCGCGCCAAGTGGACCCTCTCGCTATGGAAAACTTTCACGTTCAGCAAGTTGTGAGAGCAACTGACGGAAAGCGTAGCGGAATCGGCGTGCTCGAACAGATTTGCATCGGTCCCTACGCACCAGCGGGTTTCAAAGAGTTTTTTGACGGTGCTAAAGAATAATTTCGTAAAGTCACAATACTGAACATCGAAAGGCCCGCATTTGCCCGAATGCGGGCCTTTTTGATTTTCCAAATGTGGCAATAGATATTTGAGAAATCACATTCTCGCCTCAACAGATCACATTCGCGCCTCATAGCACCCCTAGCGTCCTCGTCGCGGCAATCGCCGCACCGACTAAACAAGGCAAGAAAGGCGATATAGCAATGTTGAACATCCGAGGTCTTTTCGTGGCCACTTCCCTCGCCGTTGCAACCGTTGCAACATCCACCGCCATCGCCAGCGTTCACAGCGCCGCGGAAGCGGCTTCCGCACAGGATCTGGACACTGATGCCAAGCAGGCATTGGCCAATCTCTACAAGAGCAATCCTGTCGCCAAATCAATTTCTGAAAAGGCAACTGCTGTTCTGGTCTTTCCGAACATCGTCAAGGCGGGTCTCGTCTTCGGCGGTGCCTATGGTGAAGGCGTCATGATGCAGAATGGCAAGGCCAACACTTATTACAACACACTCACAGGCTCATGGGGTCTTCAGGCAGGTGCCCAGTCCTATGGCTATGCTGTGTTTCTCATGAATGACAATGCAGTGAAATATATCCATGACACGAAGGGTCTGGAAATCGGTGTCGGACCGACAGTGGTCGTGGTTGACGAAGGTATCGCCAAGAACCTTTCAACATCGACACTCAAGGAAGATGCCTATGCATTCACCTTCGACCAGCAGGGCCTGATGGCTGGCATCAGCATTGAAGGCACCAAGATTTCCGAAATCGAGCGTTAATCGTCCCCAAACGCAATTCTGATTTCGGAATGATGTGGCCCCATCTGTCTCCCCCCGGACGGATGGGGTCTTTTTCATCCATATCGTGATCAACTACGCCGGACTGCGTACCAGATATTTTCTACGCAACAGCATAGCGATACAACAGACGCCCCATGCAAGGAGCATGGTTGCAACGGTGTGACTGAGATAATGTTGCCCCCGGGCCATCTGGAATATTCCCATTGCCCAGCCAGCTAGTATTCCCGGCACCCAATACAGACGTGTGAGCCAATCGGGAAAACGCCCCGCAATAGCCCGCAATCCTAGAAGACCGAAACCACCCGTCGCATGTCCTGCGGGCCAGCATCTGAAGTTTCGCTCAAAACCCGCGTGAGACCACAACCGGTCCCAAATGGTCACAGGCTCGAACAGCCCGCCATAGACAATGCTATGCACGGGGCAGGACACCCCTGTTATGCCTTTGAGATAACCGGCTATCGCAGCAACAGTGCCCAGAACCAGAAGCACTGTCCAAATATCAACTTCATTTTCCACCGGCCTGCCAAAAATCCGTGCGATCAGAAGCCAGAGCACACAAAGCATAGCGCCGATGACAAGCGCGACCTTGGGGACACTATAGAAAATCTCGTACACCCAATCACGCCGGTCCGGCGGCATCAGCCAAGACCCGCTACCCGCATCAAAGAAATATGCTTGAACCGCCTCATCAATCTGATGAATGCTTGAAAAAAACAACAGTAGAAAAATGGCCGTCAGACAGACTAACAGCTCCACATAGAGGCGTTTACTTTTAGAACTCACTGCATCACGCCATGGTCTTGCTGCGCAGTATGATCCAGCGCCAATGCCGGTCCCGCTCCCTTACAGGCAGCGAAGAGGTCAAGTTTGCGGTCATAGACATCCGCCCCAACATCAGCAGCACCAAGGATCGAGTGAAAGAAAAAATCATGCGACACCGGTCGGCTCTGCAACAGGGCAAGACATCCATTATTGATCGCATGCCGTTGGGTAAACTCCGGCGACATCCACATGATCATTGGAATATGACGTTGATATTCGGGTGAAAACGCATAGGGCATGCCATGCAGATACAGCCCCATCTCACCCAATGACTCACCGTGATCAGAGGCATAAATCATTGCCGTATCAGCAATCTTCTCACGATCCTTTAGAACACTGACAATATCGGCCAGAACTTTGTCCGTATAACGGATCGAATTATCGTAAGAATTTCGTATCGCTTCTAGCGAGCAAGACTGCAACTGGGTTGTGTTACATGTCGGCGCAAAAGCCGCCACGTCCTTGGCGTAGCGCTTAAAATAGGCAGGCCCATGACTACCCATCTGATGCAAAACGATCACCGTATCCCTTGTCAGGTTTTCGGTCCGTTTTCGCAGTGATGAGACCAATGCTTCGTCCAAGCATTCGCCATCTTTGCAAACTCCGGGGTCATCACTGTCCGCTGCCTTCATCGTTTCGACACGCGTGCAAACACCTTTGCATCCCGATTGATTTTCGATCCAGACAACATCAACACCGGCACGCTTTAGAATGTCGAGTACGTTCTCAGAGTTCTGGGCCTCGACTTTGTCGTAATTGCTGCGCGCCTGAACAGAGAACATGCAGGGCAGGGACTCCGCTGTCGAGGTTCCGCAAGACGTTACGTTGGTGAAATTCACGATTGAGAGTTTCGATAATTCGGGGTTGGTATCGCGAGCATATCCATCCAACGAAAAATTGGCTGCACGCGCTGTCTCACCCACCACAACCACCATCAGCACAGGCTTACGCCGTGCGTTAGGGGAGAGCGTCCGCTCGACTCTTTTTGCGACTATCTGAAATTCACTTGGACCGGCATACAGATCCTGAAAGTATCGCACAGTATAGTATATCGGCGCGCTCGGATTGATCATATTGCGCAGATAACGGTTGTTGCGAATAAGCGACGCATAATCCTGAAAGAATAGAGCCGCAATAATACTTATGACCAGAAAGCTGGAGAGCGCGGCGCTACCGCGCCATGTCATTTCCTGTCTTATTGGAAAGCGACGCATTGGCGTAAGCCAGATCAGCGCCGCGGGCAACAAGCCATAAACGATCATGTGAACAATAAATCCGAACGACATCAAGTCGCCAGCTTCGCCGGGATCGGTCTCGATCACATTCGCGATCATGTTCTGATCAACCATCACGCCATAGCCGGAAATGAACCAGGCCGCGCCGGCAGCCACCAATACAATCCCAATCAGCATTGGCTTAACAATTTTTGGTAGGGCAAAAATCTGTATCAGCAGAAAAAGAACAGCTGTCAGAAAGAAGGCTATCGAAAGCAAAAACGCGACATCGCCGAAACCACGTTCAGGCCAGACATGAAATATCTTTTGCCACATACCATTATTGTAAAAAAGGACCAGACCTACACTTACAACTAGCGACAAAACCAGAGGGTGCACTCCTGTCCGACGAAATGCATCCCACCAGGCGTTCAAACGTAACACGTGATTCATGTCTCTCCGGTCCTGCCGCAGCATTCGATTATCCGAATCCAACAGCCCAAAGGTCTGTAATCACAGTGTTGTGTCAGGGGAGTCTTACATCAGCCTTACATGTAAAAACCGTAGGAAGCTGCGGAACTTAGGCCAAAAATCGGCTACTAGCTCAATACTGAAGCTGAAAAATCCAGTGTGAACATAGCGCCACCAGACTCACTTGCCGCAACATGCACTGCACCGCCATGCACATCGACAATTTGGGAAACAATAGACAGCCCCAATCCGGCTCCGTCTTCGACCCGTCGATTTTCCCGCCAGAAACGATCGAATATCCGTTCGCGCTGCTCGGGCAGAAATCCGGGGCCTTCGTCACTCACGCTCAATTTTGCAGGAGCGGCAAGTTCGACAATGATCCTCTTTCCGTCGCCAGAATACCGCAGGGCATTCTCGATCAGATTGCGAAGCGCCACGCCGATAAACGAGCTGTTGCCGCGCACGCGAAACTCTCCATCTGCCGCACGCAATTCGATTTCTTTGCCTGCCTTCACGGCAATAGGTGCAAGAGCCCCAACAGTCTCTTCTGCCACTTGTCTTAGATCGGCTTCTTCGTCCGAAGACATGCTCAAGTTATCGGCTTGCGCTAGATGTAAAAATTGCTGCACCAACCTTTCCAGCGAAAGCACTTCAGCCAGAGCAGAATCCAGATTCAAATCATTCCGCTCAAGATCAGCACGCAAAATAGTAAGGGGCGTGCGCAACTGATGCGCCACATTCGAGGTAAACTCCCTCTGTCTGCGATAACCGTCTTCGATCCGGCGAAGGGCAACATTGACCGCATCCACAATAGGCAGCACGTCGCTAGGCAACCCATCCGTATTCAATCGCACATCCAGCGATGCTGGGCCCAATCCCCGCGCCACACGTGCTACCTGATCCACAGGTTTCAGAGCGCTCCTTACAGTTAAAAAAACTGTCCCGATAATCGCGATAATGAAAATCAGAAAAACCCACCACTGCTTCTCGAAAAACTCATCGATCAGCTGATCGACCAAGACATCTGAGTGAGCTGGTCCCTGTGCTGTTTGAATAACAAACGATTGCCCTGACACAGCAAATGGCATTGTTACGCCGTAGAAAATTTGGCTGTTTTCCATATTTTGAAATTTAAAATATTGAAGTTCTTCGCCCTTCAATGCGGGCGCATGCCCAGCCAGAACCATCCCCATTCGCGAATGGAAAAGTGGCTCTCCATCGGGACGGGAAATCAGAAATAAGAACTGGCCGTCCTCACTCTCATAGGCTTTTGTGAGATTGATGGGCAGATCCAATTCAGGCTTTCCATCAACAACAGACATATGCAATGCAATGTCTTTGGCCTGCCACTCAAGCGAGCGGTCAAGCAATGTGTCCTGTGCAGCTTGCAGGCGCAATGACAGCATAAACAACACAACCACCACTGCCGCAATTACAATGAGAGATAGCGCTGCACTGAGCTGCCCCGTCAAAGACGTCGGCCTCCGCAAACTTCTGAACTTTTGTACAATCCAGATCAATGCACTGCCTCGATTTCCGAAAGCAGATATCCCACGCCGCGCACTGTATGAATGGTCACACTCGCCTCGGCTTTCTCAAGACTTTTGCGTAACCTGTGAACGCAAACTTCCACGGAATTCGACGCCACCTCTTCGCCAAAAGCATAAAGACTTTCCTCAATCGAAGACTTGGACAAAACGCGCCCAACACGTCGCAACATCAGTTCCAGAAGTTCCGTCTCGCGCCGCGACAAGAGAACCAATTGATTGCGCACCTTCACGTTCCGCTCACTGGTATTCATCAAGACATTGCCACATTCCAGCTCAACACCCAGTGCGCCACCCGGGCGCCGCAATAAAGCTCTCACACGGGCAGCCAGCTCTTCAGGAGCAAATGGCTTTGTCAGATAATCGTCAGCACCATGGTTCAGTCCCTCGACACGTTCCTTGATGTCATCTCGGGCCGTCAGAATAAGAACAGGAATAGGGGCCTTGCCGCGTCGTATCTGCTGTAGAAGATCCAGACCGTCCATATCGGGCAGTCCGAGGTCCAGCACCAACACATCGTAGTGAACGGCCAACAGCGCAAGCAAACCGTCTTCAGCATTGCCACAGACATCACTCGCCAAGCCTGCCGCCAACAACGTGTCGGCTACAATGCGGGAAATCTTCTCGTTATCTTCAATGATGAGCGCACGCATATTTCAGGCAAGTTCCGGGTCAACCGGAGCCAAAATGCTCCACTCCCACAATAGTCGCCATTCGCTTTCACGGCCATCGGCATCCTGAAGCAGGAATATATCGCCAAACTGGGGAATGGCGGAGAGGGTGAGATTCGAACTCACGGTGGACTTGCACCCACGCCAGTTTTCAAGACTGGAGCCTTAAACCACTCGGCCACCTCTCCGCATCGCGCAATGGCTACCCGTTTCTGCCTAAATCCTCAAGTCCAAGATGGAAGCAAACCCGAGCAAGCCGCAATTTTTTCAAAACTGGCATCGAACGAAGGCACGGGCAAAACTCAAAGACAGTTTTTGCGCAACGCTCGACGGTATTATGCCCCGGCTTATATTAGAGCCTGACGATCTCGGCACATGCAAACCTATTCAGACTTGATGAGCGTCTAAAAGAGCCCGATGAGCGTCTAAAAGAGCCCGCAGACACCAGCACATCGGACATGGAAAGCCATCCTAACAATCTGGAAGATTTCCTCCCCACATGCGGTCAACGCGCCACATAGCCCGCTCGTTGCAGAAAAACTGTAGGTTTTCTGCGCCTAAGCAAGAATTAAACTGGTTCTAAACCCCGTCTTGCCTTGCTTCCAGCCACCCGAATAACGGAATTTGGGGTCAAAACGCATAATTCTCTTTTGCCAGATCGTGCAGACCGCGCCAGAATGGCACAAAAGAGGGTGTAAAAGCCCTGAGGGGTTAGTTTTAGGGGGGTAGTTACCATGCCGGTGGATCTCACATCGACTTGGATTCCGCTGAGCCTGCTTGCAGTGCTCAGCCTTTATATGTTCATGCTTTTCCGCAAGGAACGCCGTGAATCACTTGCTGTCGAGAACGCTGCGGCCGGTCAGGTTCATACGCTTGATGCCGGACATAGTGATAATGTTCATGCAAGCGGCCATGGCGACAGCCACAGCGATGCATCTGCTGCTGATAGTCACGCCCATGCCGCACCTGCCGCGGACCACGGGCATAATAGCCATACAGCTGCAACTGAACCGAAAGCATCAAAGTCACGCCTCCTGTGGCGCACCGCTCATATCTGGCTGCCCATTGCGGCGGGTTTTAGCTGGCAGGCCTATATCGACTTCATCCGACCAATGCTCGACAAAGCCGCTGGCTGATAGATCGCCGGGTCGAAAACAAAAAAGCCACTTGCGAATTCCGCAGGTGGCTTTTTATTTTCAGCTTCACTCGCTCTTTAGCCCCTATAGCAATGAGAGATCAGGCACAGCACCATCCTTCGCCATCCCCAGAATAGCTTCGATCAAACGGTCAGCTTCTTTCACACCACCATGCGCGAGTAACATTTGAGCCTTGGCAACCATGTCATCATGGTTCAGCGGCGCTTCCGGATCGCCTTTGGCATTTTCCCGAGCAGCTTCCAGCACTGAACCATCTTTCAATTCCACCTGTACGAATGAACCCCAGTTACGCGGATAGGCGGAAAGATAAGGCTCGCCTGCCGCAACATCCACACGCAACGCCAGTTGAGCCGCTTTTGCGCGCCCTTCATCTCCAAAGGCCGCAAAATCAACTTTCGGCAATAGCAAAGCAGCAGCCACCGCATGCTGCAGCGAAAACTTTGCCTCATACTCACTATTCGCAACAGGCCGATTGCAGACATCAAGCGCCGCCTGATAGGCAGTCACCGAAACACGTGCAATCGCATCTTCAGCGACACCTCCAAGCCTGATACGCAATTCCTCGGCGGCATCAATTGCGGGGTGGGTGTGGCGGCAGGATGGCCAGGGTTTGATCGAAGTCTTCACCAACTGCCAGTCTGCGTCTGCATCTCCCAGCACCATTTCAGGCTTTGCATCAGGGCATGCCGCTTTGAAAAAACCTTTTTCACCTTCAAGAATTTTGGGAGGCCCGGTAAATCCGAAAGCCGCCAGATCAGCGGCCTTCATTCCGGCTTCTACCGCATGTCCCGCATGGAGATGCTTCGTCATCGCGCCGGTTTCCAGAAACTGCCAGAGACCCGAAGACTGGCTTCCCGCATTTCCGAGTGCGTGAACAGTTTGCGCATCATCAAGCCCCAGCAGCCGAGCTGCCGCCATTGCTGATCCGTATGGCCCACAGGTCGCTGTATTATGCCAAATCCGATAATGCGCGGCACCAACAGCCATCCCGACACGCGTCGTCGCCTCAAAACCTTCAAGCACCGAACGCAGCAATTCCTGCCCCGAAACCTTGAGTTTCGTGCCAAGCGCCCATGCCGCTGGCACAACCACACACCCGGGATGGACCACAGATGCGCGATGCAAGTCATCAGTTTCCAGAATGTGGCAAAGCGCGCCCATCAAAAATCCGAGGCGAGAGGGTTCCGGCGCCTCGTTCGATGCGCGCGACTGCCACCAGTCCATCAGAACCCGACCGGGTGCAGAGTTCCGTCCGGCCAATATATTAGCCACCGCATCCAACGTGAAAAGCGCCGCTGACTCATAATCCGGCTGAGATACGGGCTTGGCGCGGATAAGATCCACCAACCCTTCAGTTAGGCTTTTACCGTCCTGAGTAATAGCTCCGGAGGAGGGACCTAATTTTGCTGATTTTGATGTTTCAGGTTTCATTTCGCACTTTTCTGGTTAGACGGCAGACCAATCGTTAACGCCCCTGTGACATAAAAGAAAGCCGCAAGCCCGGTTGTTCAGCGCGCAAGCCTTGCCGCCCAACTACCGGCTGACTATAAGGTTTTTCAGTGCTTTCGCCTGCGCCGATTCCCCCCGGTCCTATTTGGCTGCCGCGCGAGACAAGAGGTGCTTTGATGATCTCTCTCCGTTACCGTTCCGCATTGCCCGGTATGGTCCTTATGACAGCCGCACTGGCCCTCGCGGCCTGTAGCTCCACATCCTCCAGCGGCGGAAAAATCACAACACCGTCTGGTGTCGGCGGCCATTACAAGGTCGGCAAGCCCTATCAGATTGCGGGCGTCTGGTACTATCCCAAAGAAGACGAAAATTATGATCACACGGGCATAGGTTCTTGGTACGGCCCGCAGTTCCACGGCAAAAAAACGGCCAATGGCGAAACCTTTGATCAGGAGCAGATCACAGCTGCCCATCCGACATTGCCTTTGCCCGTTCTCGCCCGCGTAACCAATCTTGAAAACGGTCGTTCGATTGTCGTGCGCATCAATGATCGTGGTCCCTTTGTGGCAGGCCGCGAGATTGATCTGTCGCGCAAAGCTGCCGAACTGCTTGATTATGAGCGTAAAGGTACAGCCCGCGTGCGCGTCCAGTATCTCGGTCGCGCACCTTTGCCTGGCGATGACGGCTCCAGCCTGCTCACACAGGAAAGCTTCACGCTGCCAAAGCCGCAAATGGACGAGAGCGAAAAGCGTGTCACAAGCGTGCCAGCATCCGGCATCGTCACAGCCACAGCGCTTGCAGCCCCCATTGGCGCAAAAGTCGCTGCCAATACAGCCACAAGCGTCGCCACTATCGCGCCGCAAGCAACCATGGCGCCCATTGCCGACAGCGCCCCTGTGACGACTTCGGAATCGCTTGTGCGTCAGATGCCCGTGGTTCCCAACAGCAATATCTATGTGCAGGCCGGATCCTTTCAGAACTTCACCAATGCTGAAGCCATGCACCAGAAGCTTCTCGCGCAGGGCGTGCAGAATGTGCAGGTCTCGCCGACAATGGTTGACGGCACGAAATTCTACCGTGTACGCGTCGGCCCCCTCACAGATGTCCCCGCCGCTGACGCATCCCTTCAGTCCATTTCCCAAAGTGGCAATGCGGGCGCCCGCATCGTCATCGAATAATCATCCGTAATAAGACCATATAACCGCCGAAAGCGAGTTGCCGAAATGCTGAGAACCATGCCGATCCCGTCCACCTTCCGCCCCGTCATGCTGGCCTTCATTGCCTTGACGTGTCTGCTGGTCACGGGCCTGACGGCAAAACCTGCTTATGCGTTCGACACTTCCGCCGAATTTGGCGTCCTCATTGATGCCGACACTGGCGCGGTCCTTTGGGAAAAAGACGCAGACACCCGCATGCATCCTGCCAGCATGAGCAAGCTGATGACGCTTTCCATGCTGTTCGACGCACTGGAAGCAGGCACGGCCAAGCTTGATGATGAATTTCGTGTCAGTGAACATGCCTGGCGCGCAGGCGGCGCCGCTTCCGGCTCCTCCACCATGTTTGCCAAGGTCGGCTCCACCATTCCGGTCGAAGTGCTCATTCAGGGCATCATCGTTCAGTCCGGCAATGATGCTTGCATTGCAGTCGCAGAAGCACTTTCAGGATCAGAACCCGAATTCGCCATCGACATGACCAAACGCGGCAAGGAACTGGGTCTCACAGATTCCACCTTTGCCAATTCGACAGGCTGGCCCGACCCTGACCAGATGATGACATCCCATGACCTGGCCCGACTGGCGCGCCACATCATCAATGACTTTCCCCAATATTATCATTACTTCAGCGAAAAAGAATTCACCTGGAACGGCATCACGCAGCACAACCGCAATCCGGCACTCTATCTCGATCCCAGCGTTGATGGCCTGAAAACCGGCCACACGGAAGCGTCAGGCTATGGCCTCGTCCTGTCCGCCAAGCGTGGCGAGCAGCGCCTCATTCTCGTGCTGAACGGCTTGCCTTCCATGAAAGCCCGCGCTGAAGAAAGCCTCCGCGTTCTCAACTGGGGGTTCCGTTCATTCAAGTCCTACAAGCTCTTTGCCGCCAATGACGTGGTGGACAATGCCCCCGTCTGGCAGGGCACCTATGCCCAGGTACCGCTTGTCGTCACATCCGATGTCAATCTGATCATGACGCCGGAACAACGCCGAGACATGAAAGTAGCTGTCCTCTATGACACACCCGTCGCGGCCCCCATTGCAGCCGGCCAGCGCATCGGAACATTGCGCATTTCTGCCCCAGACAAGACGGATCAGGACGTTCCGCTCGTCGCGGGAGCCGATGTCGAGCAACTGGGCATTTTCGGGCGTGGCCTGTCCGCCTTGCGCAACATGATCTTCGGCGGCTGAAGCGTATGAGCGCATCGCGTTTCATCACGCTGGAAGGCGGCGAGGGCGCGGGCAAATCGACGCAAATACGTCGGCTGGGTGACCGGCTGAAAGCCCTTGGCCATGCAGTCACCATAACGCGCGAACCGGGTGGCTCGCCGGGGGCAGAGGCTATCCGGAACTTGCTTGTCACTGGTGAAACAGCCCGTTGGTCACCACTGGGTGAAACGCTGCTCCATTTTGCCGCCCGCCAGGAACATCTTGTTCAGACCATCCGGCCCGCCCTTGCGCGGGGCGAATGGGTGCTATGCGACCGTTTCATTGATTCCACCTTCGCCTATCAAGGCGCGGCACAGGGGCTGGCCCCCCAAACCATTGCTGCACTTGGCAAAATGGTTGTCGGCGACACAATGCCTGACCTCACACTCATCCTCGACCTGCCTGTCGATGTGGGCCTTGCCCGCGCCACGGCGCCGGAAACCGCTCAAGGCGCTGAAAATCGCTATGAGCGAATGGGGACGGCCTTCCATGAAACCCTCCGGCAGACCTTTCTGGCCCGTGCCAAGGCCGAGCCGCAGCGTTGCATAGTGATAGACGCGACCGCTGAAATAGATGATGTCGAGACCCAGATTTGGCATCACGTCAATGCGCGTTTACCAACCTAACCATTGATTGATCACAATAATCTCGTTTGACCAGTGCTAGTGGCATCCACTATAGAATGCCCCTGTGACGCGACCCATTGGCGGGACGCTGTGAATTCAGGATCCCGCTCGCATGGCAGATAAACTGGCAAAGCCTTTCTTTCGCGTTTTTCCGAAACATCTTTTTCTCTCTGCTTTCGCGCTTGGCCTCACTGCCATCGTGTCGCTTCCCCCAGCCGCCCACGCCAATACGCTCGGCACACTGAGCATCACACCTGATGATGCCAGCGCCGCAGACTCATCGAGCCTTCTGGGCGGCACATCAGGGCAGGGCAACATCACCGCCAACCGCACCATGGCCATTATGCCCGGTGACACACTGGATGGCGTTCTCACGCGCATCGGCATTTCCGCCTCGCAGCGTCAGGCTGCGCTCAAGGCTATGGCCGAGCTTTACGACATCAACCAGATCAAGGCAGGCGACCAGATCGAGGTCTCCATGCGCGCCAGCCTCAATGGCTCTGGCGCAACGCATCTCGTCGCCTTGCAACTGCGCCCTGCCTATAAGGGCAATCTGGCGATCGTCGCTGGCGCCGATGGTGCATTCCATCGTCTCGGCACCCGTCTTCCTTCCGCAGTTAAGCACAGCCAGACTGTTTCTGTTGGCATCACCACGCGCACCGGCAGCGTCCACGAAAACCTGGCTGACGATCTTGCTGCAGCTAAAGTACCCGCTGATGTCGCCGAAGACGTGATTATCGCTTTCGCCGCCGACCCCGAAATTCCGGCCACGCCCAGCATCGGCTCGCGCTTCACCGTGGTTTACGAAACCTCGAAAACCAAATCCGGCATCACCCATGTCATGCGCTATGCCGATCTCGACATGCAGGGCAATAGCCGCCGCGTCTATCGCTATGAGACGAATGACGGCAATGTGGCCTTCATGGAAGAAACGGGCCGTGGTGTTGTGCCCATGGCGCTCGCAGCTCCCATTCGCAATGCGCGCATTACCTCGCCATTCGGCTGGCGCATTCATCCGGTTCTTAAAGTTCGTAAATTCCATAACGGAACTGATTTTGCGGCCCCCAAAGGCACGCCCATTTATGCCGCCGAGGATGGCGTTATCCAGTCCATCGGCTGGCGCGGCAATTATGGCCGCTATATAAAAATCGTCCATAATGATCGTGTTGCCACCACTTACGGACACATGTCCGGCTTTGCCAAAGGCCTGAAAAATGGCTCCCGCGTCAAAAAAGGGCAGGTCATAGCCTATGTAGGCAGCTCCGGTCTTTCCACGGGCAACCATCTCTATTTTGAAGTGCTTGTGGACAATAAACACGTCGATCCGGCCCGTTCCGAGGTCATGCTCGACGTAAATCTCGACGGCAGCTCGCTGGTCAGTTTCCGCACCTATGTCGCCCGCCTCAGCGAAAGCCAGAACTGACTTATTCGGCCTCTTAAAAATGACGCGCGCCCTCCGCTCAGGTAAAAGAAGACATGAGCGATAGTGACCTACCCGAAAGCGACCGTCTGGGCGAGTTTCCACATCCCAGAGAGGCAACAGACCTATTCGGCCAGTCTGAAGCAGAACAGACCCTGTTCGATGCCTTCATGTCTGGCCGTATGCATCACGCATGGCTGCTCACCGGCCCGAAAGGCATCGGTAAGGCAACGCTGGCCTATCGTGCCGCTCGCTTTGTCCTCCAGCATGGCGTGCCGGAAATCGCATCAGCAGCCCGCGCGACCGATCTTTCCACGCCAGCAGATCAACCTGTTGCCCGTCAGGTCATCGCGGGCAGCCATCCCAATGTACTGACACTCCGTCGTCCATGGGATGACAAGGCCAAACGCTTCAAGACCGTTCTCACCGTTGACGAAGTGCGTCGCACGGCCGGTTTCTTCGGATTGACGGCAGGCGTTAAAAGCTGGCGCATTGCCATTATCGACGCCGCCGACGATATGAACGTCAATGCCGAGAACGCACTCCTCAAAATTCTGGAAGAACCGCCGCCGCAAAGCCTGTTCTTTCTGGTTGCCCATCAGCCGGGACGCCTGCTTCCCACCATTCGCTCGCGCTGCCGCACCTTGCGTCTCACGCCCATGGCATCGCAAGACGTGGCGTCCGTCATGGCTGCCAATAATGTAAAAGGCAGCGAGACTGATCGCTTGGCCATTGCCCGCCTCGCAGAGGGCAGTGCCGGACGGGCATTGGCAATTGCCGACGGTGGAGGTCTCGACCTTTATGGCGAAATCGTCGCACTGCTCATGGAACTGCCCCGTATGAATGTGAAGGCTGTTCACAAACTCGCGGACAAAATTGCGCGGCGCGGTGCGGACGACGCTTGGGCCACTGGCATAGACCTTTTAAGCGATTGGCTCCAAAGACTGGTGCGGGTCGGGGCAGGGGCCAGCCTCCAACCAGACATAATCGATGGAGAAGGAGTCGCCATGACCCGTCTGGCACAATCTGCCAGCCTTGATCACTGGGTCGAGGTATGGGAAAAGATCAACGAAACGGTCGCCCGTGCCGAAGCACTCAACACAGATCGCAAGCTTGTGGTGCTCAACATCTTCTCGATGTTGGAAAATGTTGCGGGCATCCGTGCAGGCGAACATCAAAGCGCATGATCGCTTTTAATTTCCCAGGGTTCACGAACACATGACGTCGTCCACAGACTCAACGCCGATTAAAAACTTCTACATCACGACCGCCATTTCCTATCCCAATGGCGCGCCGCATATCGGCCATGCATACGAGTTGATCTCGACAGACGTCATTGCGCGTTTCATGCGGCTCGACGGTCACAAGGTTCATTTCCTTACCGGCGTCGATGATCACGGCCAGAAGATGGTGCAAACCGCCAAGGCGCGTGGCATCACCGCGCAGGAACTTGCTGACGAAATGGCCCCCAAGTTCAAGGCTATGGCAGAGCGTCTCAACGCCTCGAATGACGATTTCATCCGCACCACAGAGAAGCGCCACGAAAAAGCGTGTCAGGCCATCTGGAAAGCCATTGCCGAAGGCGAGGGCGCTGCGGGACCGGATATATATCTGGGTGCCTATTCGGGCTGGTACTCTGTTCGTGACGAAGCCTTTTATGGTGAGGACGAGCTCACCGTAAACGAGAAGGGCGAAAAGCTTGCGCCCACAGGTACGCCCGTTGAATGGATGGAAGATGAAACCTATTTCTTCCGCCTTTCCGCCTATCAGGATCGCCTGCTGAAGCTCTATGAAGAACATCCTGAATTCATTCAACCACCACACCGGCGCAATGAAGTCATGGCCTTCGTGAAGCGCGGTCTGACCGATCTATCGATCTCGCGTTCACGTGCAAAACTCGATTGGGGTATCGAAGTCCCCGGCGACAGCAAGCACGTCATGTATGTCTGGTTCGACGCACTCACCAATTACATCACAGGTCTTGGCTATCCCGACACCGAGGGCAAACTCTTCAAACGCTTTTGGCCAGCCGACGCGCATATCATCGGCAAGGACGTTGTACGTTTCCACGCCATCATCTGGCCCGCCATGCTCATGGCTGCCAAGATAGACGTGCCCAAGCGCGTATTCGGCCATGGTTTTCTCTACAACCGCGGCGAAAAAATGTCGAAATCCGTCGGCAATGTCATCGACCCGTTCACAATCACGGATACCTATGGCGTCGATCCGATCCGCTATTTTTTCTGCCGTGACGTGCCATATGGTGCCGATGGCACATATAGCCACGAGACAGTTGTAAACCGCGTCAATGCCGACCTCGCCAACGACATTGGCAATCTGGCACAACGCTCACTTTCCATGATTGCAAAAAACTGCGACGGCAAAGTGCCGTTTCGCAGTTCCTTCACCGACGAAGACAATGAACTTCTGCGTGCCGCCGCAGCACTTCACGAAACAGTCCGTGATCAGATGAAAACCTTCGAAATCCATAATTACCTCGGATCGGTTTTCGAAGTCGTCAGCGCGGCCAATCGCTATTTTGCGTCGCAGGAACCTTGGGCGCTGAAAAAAACAGACCCTGAGCGTATGGCAACCGTGCTCTATGTCACAATCGAGGTTGTGCGCTACGCGGCTATTCTTCTTCAACCTGTTGTGCCGGAATCCGCCGCAAAGCTGCTCGACATGCTCGGTGTGGAACCTGACGACCGTGACTTCGAGCATCTCGATGGTGCACCGCTGAAGCCGGGCAAAGACCTACCTGTGCCGCAAGGCGTTTTCCCGCGTCTGGCGATGGAAACCGAAATAGACGCCGAAACGGCCAAAAAGTAGACCGCATGAAATCCGTCCTCGTTGACAGTCATTGCCATCTCGACTTTCCCGACTTCGCCTCCGAAGTCGATCAGGTTGTCGCGCGAGCCGAAGAAGCCGGCATTGGCCTCATGGTCACAATCTCGACCAAGGTCAGCGAGTTCGATCGTATCTTGGCCTTGGCTGAGCGCTTCCCAAATGTCTATTGCTCGGTCGGTATTCATCCGCACGAGGCAGCAACCGAACCCGACACAGATGCAGCGCGTCTTATCGAATTGGCGCAGCATCCGAAAGTCGTCGGCATTGGCGAAACCGGTCTCGATTATTATTACGAACACAGCCCGCGCGAACCGCAGCAACGTTGCTTCCGCGCCCACATCACCGCTGCCCGCGAAACCGGATTACCGCTCATTGTCCATACACGCGAGGCCGATGACGACACAGCCACGATCCTGAGCGAGGAAATGGGGAAGGGTGCCTTTACCGGCCTCCTCCATTGTTTCACATCCAGCCACAAGCTGGCCATGCATGCGCTGGACCTCGGTTTCTATATTTCGCTGTCTGGCATTCTGACTTTCAAAAGCGCTGCCGAGCTTCAGGTGACCGCTGGCGACATCCCGATGGACCGCCTGTTAGTCGAAACCGACGCGCCTTATCTGGCGCCGGTTCCCAAGCGTGGTAAGCGTAATGAGCCGTCTTTTGTCGTCCATACCGCCGCCAAACTTGCCGAAATCAAAAGTATCTCGCCGGACGAACTCGCGCAGACGACCTCCGAAAATTTCCTGCGGCTTTTCAGCCGCGTTCCGCGCGAGGCTGTGTTCCGTCCATGAAGTTGCGAGCGACCATATTGGGCTGCGGATCATCGGGCGGCGTTCCGCGCATTGGCGGCCATTGGGGCGCTTGTGACCCGGCTGAGCCACGCAATCGTCGTCGTCGCTGCTCGTTGCTTGTCGAGCAATGGGATCAGGACCCGGAACAGAAAACCACCGTACTCATCGACACGTCACCCGATATGCGTGACCAACTCCTTGACGCTAACGTCAACTGGATCGATGCCGTATTGTTCACCCATGACCATGCTGACCAGTCACACGGTATCGACGACCTCCGCATGGTCGCACTCAATGGCCGCCGCCGCGTCGATGTCTGGATGGACGAGCCAACATCAGCCACGCTGACCACACGCTTCGACTATTGCTTCCGTCAACTGCCGGGCACGGGTTATCCCGCAATCCTCAACGAGCATCGTATCGGGGATTTCGGCCAGCCAATCCGCATCGAAGGCGCCGGTGGCACCATTGAGGCAATTCCATTCGATCAGGATCACGGCAGCATCCGTTCGCTGGGTTTCCGTTTCGGGCCATTGGCATATTCGGCAGATGTGGTCGGCGTGCCTGAGGATAGTTTTTCGATCATTAAAGGCATCGAATGCTGGATCGTGGACGCATTGCGCTATGCACCGCATCCAACACACGCGCACCTCGATCTCTCGCTGGAATGGCTCGATCTCGCACAGGTTTCGCTCGGAATTCTGACCAATATGCATGTCGATCTGGACTACCAGACCTTAGCCAAATCGCTGCCAGACCATGTCGTGCCAGCCTATGACGGCATGAGCATAGAGTTCGATATCTAGCCATTTCCTGCTAGATATCCATCTATTTTTATTCCATAATATACATTATCGGACTTTTATATATCAAAAATAGCGGCCCAAAAGGACCGCTACTCTTCTTAAAGCGCGGCCTGAACCTGCACTTCAACCTTCCATTCCGGCTTCACCATCGCCGACTGCACGCAAGCCCGCGCAGGCGGATTCGCCGGATCAATCCACGTATCCCAAATCTCGTTGAACCCGGCAAAGTCAGCCATATCCGCCAGCCACACCTGGGCAAAAAGCAAATTCGATTTGCTGGTACCGGCTTCAGCAAGCAGCGCATCGATCTGGCCAAGAACAGCCCGCGCCTGATCCTGAATACCTTTGGAAGCATTCGCCTCGTCAGTAACCTGTCCTGCAAGGATCACACGATCTCCATGCACAACGCCTTCGCTCATTCGTTTGCCAGGATGCAGCCGCTTGATTGCCATTCTAAAATTTCCTTTGAGACGCCCAACAAGAGCGATGAAACGGGCTTCTGATACCAGCACAGCCCCTTCTCCCGCAACGGACAAATCAGAAAATACCGAAATGCCTCAAACACAACAAAGGGCAACCAACAGGCTGCCCTTTGCTCACAAACTATTTCGTTCGGCAATCAGTCAGACCGAAGTCATAACGCCAAACGGGAAAGCGCGATTAGATCGCTTCCTTAAGGTCCTTCGCAACGCGGAAGGCAACCTTCTTGGAGGCTTTGATCTTGATGGCTTCGCCTGTCGCGGGGTTACGACCCATACGGGCGGCGCGCTTACGTACAGCCAAGATTCCAAGACCGGTAATACGGACCTTGTTTCCCTTTTTCAGGTTCTTGACCGTCAGTTCAACAAACTGGTCGAAGAATGCCGCAGCGGCCTTTTTCGACATGTCGTTGGATTCCGCCAATTCAGCAATGATCTTGGAAAGCGGAATGGTGACTTGAGCCGGTGCCTTCTTGGCGGCAGCAGCCGTTTTGGCAGCAGGTGCCTTTGCAGCGGTTGCCTTGGCAGGTGCCTTTGCGGCAGCAGGCTTCTTGGCAGCGGCAGGCTTTTTAGCAGCGGGTTTTGTGGCCATGATTCGTGATTCGTCCTTGGTGGAAGCTGAACCTATCTTTCACAAGTTTGATCAAAACACCAAGAAATTGCTGTGCCCCAACGCTTTTTTTGATCCTGCGGATGCTTTTTATGCACAGAAATCGACTACGAGGGCTGAAAAAGCCCGTCATTATTGGACAATTCGTTCACCCCTCCCTAATTTACAGGCACACTTTAGCCATGGGTCCCGCCTCAAATGAGCCTCAAAGCAGCGATTCTTCCCGTCACACCATTCCAGCAAAACTGCACTTTGCTCTGGAATGAAGACACTATGCGCGGCGCTGTCAGCGACCCTGGTGGTGACCTTGATCGCATCATGCAGACAGTGGAAGAGCTCGGCATCACACTTGAAAAAGTGCTTCTAACACATGGACATCTCGATCACGCATCTGCAGCAGGCGAGCTTGCGCGGCGTCTCGGCATTCCGATCGAAGGCCCACATCGCGACGACCTCTTCCTGATTTCAGAACTCCCGAAGCAAAGCGCCAAATATGGGTTTCCCGTTTTTGACAGCTTTGAACCGACGCGCTGGCTGGAGAATGGAGACACCGTAGAAGTCGGTGGACTGACGTTTCAGGTACATCATTGCCCCGGCCACACGCCCGGCCATATTGTGTTTTTTAATGACGATGCCCGCCTCGCAATTGTCGGTGACGTGCTTTTCAATGGCTCCATTGGACGAACAGATTTGCCTCGTGGCGACTATAATTCCCTCGTGGACTCAATCCGCGGCAAGCTCTGGCCACTGGGCGATGACGTCACTTTCGTGCCGGGGCATGGCCCCCTTTCCACATTTGGCGCCGAACGTCGCAGCAACCCATTTGTCGCCGACGAAAACTATCGCTGACAATACGCGCCGAGCGCATTAAACCGCAGCGCAAACAGGTGCCACATATGCAACCGACAGACCCGACAGCCGACAACATCGAACGTATTGAAGCCTTGCTTGCCATCATGGCAAAACTGCGCGCTCCGGTCGGTGGTTGCCCGTGGGATCTGGAGCAGGATTTTGCATCAATCGCCCCCTACACAATCGAAGAGGCCTATGAAGTCGCCGATGCCATAGAACTTGGCGACATGGCCGAATTGAAAGACGAACTCGGCGACCTCTTATTGCAGGTTGTCTTTCATGCACAAATGGCGAAAGAAGCCGGCCACTTCGCATTCGACGATGTCGTTCGCGCCATTTGCGAAAAAATGATCCGCCGACACCCTCATGTCTTTGGCGATGAAGAAGCCCGCAATGCGGGAACCGTCAGCGAACGCTGGGAAGAAATCAAAGCCGAAGAAAAACGTGCAAAAGGCAAACCACAGAATGCGAGTTTGCTTGACGATGTGCCTCTCGCCCTTCCCGCCTTGTCACGTGCGCTTAAACTTCAAAAACGTGCTGCCAGCGTCGGCTTCGACTGGCCCAGCACAGACAATGTGCTGGATAAGCTGAATGAAGAGATGCTGGAGCTCTCTGCGGAACTCGCTAAAGGCGGTGACAAGGATCGCTTGGAGGACGAATTTGGCGACATTCTTTTCGTCTATGCCAATCTGGCCCGCCACCTCAAGATTGATCCTGAAGCCGCATTGCGTCGAACCAATGCAAAGTTTCGTCGACGTTTCGGACGCATCGAAGAAAAGCTGAAAGCGCAAGGCCGTTCACTGGAACAGTCCAATCTGGAAGAAATGGACGCCATGTGGAACGAAGCAAAAATGGAGGAACGCTCTTAAACAGCCTTGCGAATGGCTTCCGCAAAATGAACCCAACTCGCCTCATCGCGAGCTGCAAGATGTGGTGCTGCAAGTGTTGCTGGCCGATAGTCGCGCTCTTCATCTAGGCTGCGTAATACGCCACCTGCCTCATGCAATATGAGTGAACCGGGAGCGTGATCCCAAGGCATCATCCGGTGATAGGTGACAAGATCATGTCGGCCAAGAGCTAGATCCGTGTAATCCCATGCGGAGCAAAGATTGGTTGATTTATGGGGAACCCGATCAGCAAAAAGCTCCACACGATCACGCCAATCCTCTCTCATGAAGCGCACATTAAAGGCCCCTCGAAGCCTTGAAACTTCGTTGGTGGCAGCGCCTGAAAATAACCGTCCGCGCTCACCTTCAGAAATAAGGAACGCACCGCCCCCCCGCTCTGCCATTACAAAATCGCCACTGACCGGAAGATATATCCAAGCCTGAATGACCTGACCTTTTTCAACCAGCGAGACCATAACGCCGAAAGTCTCGCGTCCAGCGACAAAATTTCCGGTTCCATCAACCGGATCGACCGTCCAATAGGGCGCATCATCCTCTAGAATGGATAGCAGTTCCGGCTGTGCCGCCGTCGCTTCTTCGCCCAACACACGCGACCCCGTGACAAGCGCCTCAAGGCGTGGCGTCAACCACAACTCCGCCTCGCGGTCAGCAATCGTGACAAAATCACCTTTGGATTTTTCCTCAATGTCACCAGCACTCAATGCGCGAAACCGCGGGAGAATTTCAACCGCAGCCACCTCGCGAATGAGGTCGGCCACCTCGTCCATCCGATTTGCCATCAAACTTCTGCTCTAACTGGCAACGTGAGACGAGCGCAAAGAGCAGGAAATCGTTTTTCCAATCGACCAATAGCGGCTTCGGGCAAGATTACGTCCAAAGAGATTGTTCCGTCTTCCAAACTTTCGCGACGACGCACCTGCCCGTTTTCATGCAGCCACGCCAGTGCTTCACCTTCTTTTGCATTCAGATCAATGCGAAGCGCAAACCCTTTGTCGATCACTTGTGAGTCAATCAGCGCTAGCAGGTCGGCAATGCCCTCGCCTGTCATAGCGGAGACTGCTGCTGTCAATGGCTCGCGCATTGCGGTGTTAACGACCGCGTCGTGCTGCAAAGCATCCAAACTATCAATCTTGTTCAGAACCTCGATCAGCGGTCGTGGCTCACCTTCAACCTTCTCGCCGACAAGACCGAGTGAAGCCAAAACAGCTTCCACATCCGCCTTCTGAATTTCACTTTCCTCATGCGCAGCATCGCGCACATGCAAGACAACTTCTGCCTCTAGCACCTCTTCCAGAGTTGCGCGGAAAGCGGCAACCAGATGTGTCGGCAGGTCAGAAATGAATCCGACAGTGTCAGACAAAATGATCTTACGCCCGCTTGGCAATGTGACCGCACGCATGGTTGGGTCAAGCGTTGCAAAGAGAAGGTTTTCAGCAAACACACCAGCTTCTGTCAGCCGGTTGAACAATGTCGATTTTCCCGCGTTCGTATAGCCGACCAGAGCCACAATCGGATATGGCACTTCACGACGCGTCTTGCGATGTAACTCGCGTGTGCGCTTCACGCTCTCAAGCTGACGCTCGATTTTAGTTATACGCTCCTGAATGACGCGCCTGTCAGCTTCGATCTGAGTTTCGCCCGGACCACCCAGAAAACCAAAACCACCGCGCTGGCGCTCCAGATGGGTCCAGCTGCGCACCAGACGGCTCTTCTGATAATTCAGATGCGCCAGTTCGACCTGCAGCGAGCCTTCCCGTGTATTGGCACGTTCGCCAAAAATCTCAAGAATGAGCCCTGTGCGATCAAGAACTTTAAGTTGCCAGGCCTTTTCCAGATTTCGCTGCTGAACAGGCGAAAGATGCCCGTCAACAATAACCAGCTCGACTTCAAGCTCTTCCAGAAGCCCTTTCAGCTCATCCACCTTGCCCTGCCCGATCAGCGTGGCCGGACGGACATCGGTAAGCTGGGTAACATTCGTGCCCACAATGTTCAGATGTATGGCAGCAGCAAGCCCCACGGCTTCTTCAAGCCGCGCCTCTTGCGAGCGAAAAACACGCCCAGCCCTGCGCGCTTCGTGCTCAGCTGACTTTAGCCATGGCACAAGCACAAAAGCACGTGTCGCATCACGCGATATTCCGATAGTGGTCTCTCTACTCAAACTTTGCTCTCGCAGGCGTATGCCGGAGCCTTACGCCTCTTCGCCGTTACCGCCCGGTTCAAACAGCTGCACCGGAGAGGCTGGCATGATGGTCGAAATAGCGTGCTTATAGACCAATTGTGAATGGCCATCCCGACGCAGCAAAACACAAAAATTGTCGAACCAAGTCACAACGCCCTGAAGCTTCACCCCGTTCACAAGGAAGATGGTGAGTGTGACCTTGTGCTTCCGCACGTGGTTCAGGAACGTATCCTGCAAGTTATGAGTCTTCTCAGACATGGGTAAACCCCATTTGTCGCGTTGGTTGGGCCCGCGCGGCCGCACCGGCCGGCCTCATAATATTATCTTTGCTCCTCAGGAGCGAAAGTGCGGCATCACTACAATCTGGCCTTTTTACTCAATGCTGCAAGTGCGAAATGACAACCAAGTGCATTTATCGATCATTTTTCGACAGAAAAATGGGCGCTCGGAACAAAATCAGCCAATTTGAACCGCAGATTCATAGGCAGCACGCAAACGCATCGTCACCGAACCGGGCACACCATTGCCAATCGCCAAGTCATTCACCCGCACCACAGGAATGATAATCGCGGTCGAAGCGCTGATAAAAGCCTCCCGCGCGTTCTGTGCTTCTTCCACAGTGAAGGGCCGCTCGACAACTTCAATGCCTTCGTTCGACGCCGCTTCCAACAAAACACGACGCGTCACACCCGGCAGAATATCATGGCTCAAAGGACGCGTGATAACCCGTCCCTCCGCATCCACGATCCATGCATTGGTCGAAGAGCCTTCGGTCACAAACCCCTCGGCATCGACAAGCCATGCCTCATAGGCACCTGCTTCCCGTGCGGCCTGCTTAGCCAGAATATTAGCAAGCAAGGAAATCGATTTAATGTCCCGCCGCGCCCAACGCTGGTCAGGCATAGTAATAACGCCGACGCCATTCTCAACAGATTGAGCGATACGAGCCTCGTTTAGTCTTTTTGCTGTAATGACCAAAGCCGGACGAACAGGCGGATTGGGAAATGGATGATCTCTTCGCGCCACACCGCGCGTCACTTGCAGGTAAACCATACCGCTCACAATTGAATTTCGACGCACCACTTCCCGCATAACATGGCGCAACGCCCCCCAGGCCATTGGCGGAGCAATCTGCAATTCCCTAAGTGACCGTTCAAGGCGCTCCAGATGGTATGCCTCGTCCATAAGCAAGCCGCCGCGCACGCCGGACACCTCATAGACACCATCCGAAAACTGATACCCGCGATCCTCGATATGGACAGCAGCTTCCGCATGACGGAGATACCGGCCATTCACATAAGCAATGCGTGACAAGGGATTTCCTCTGCCTTACTAGGACGCGGCCTCAGCACGGTTGGTTGTAGCAACCCCCAGTGACTTTAGCTTGCGATGAAGGGCAGAGCGCTCCATACCGATAAAGGCCGCTGTCCGCGAAATATTCCCACCAAACCGGCTGATCTGCGCCATCAGATATTCGCGCTCAAATGTCTCGCGGGCCTCGCGCAATGGCAGCGCCATAATATGTTCACCACCCGACCCGTTCACGGTGATCTGCGCGGAAGAACCGACCTCGGCTGGCAACATATCCGCCGTCACCAGTCCTGTCGGATCACCTGTCGTCAGGATCAGCAGGCGTTCGACATTATTACGCAACTGCCGGATATTCCCCGGCCAATCATGGGCCTGCAAAGCAGCCATCGCATCTTCCGAAATGCCACGTGGCGGAAGACCTGTGGATTTCGAAATCTGCCCCATGAAGTAATCAACCAAAGCAGGAATATCCTCGCGTCGCGAAGACAATGGCGGCACCTGGATTGGCACAACATTCAGACGGTGAAACAGATCTTCGCGGAACCGCCCTTTTGCAATTTCGTCGTTCAGGTCGCGGCTTGATGACGAGACAACGCGCACATCCACCTTCACTTTCGGGCCACCACCGACACGCTCGAATGTCTGCTCAACCAGAACCCGAAGGATTTTGCTCTGTGTTTCAAGCGGCATTTCGGCCACTTCGTCCAGAAACAATGTCCCGCCATGCGCCTGCTCGAATACGCCAACCTTGCGCTCTCCGGCTGCACTGGCTTCCGTGCCGAATAGTTCGGTTTCCATCCGGTCAGGTGCCATTGTGGCCGCATTGATAGCCACAAAGGCATGATTGGCACGGCGCGAACGTGCATGCAGCAACCGCGCGACCACTTCCTTGCCCGCGCCCGACGGCCCCGTAATCAACACGCGGCTGCCGGTCGGCGCGACCTTATCGACGGTCTGGCGTACATGTGCAATCACCGGAGAACTGCCGACAAGCATGGTGTCATCACCAATGCGGGTCTTGAGCTCCGAATTCTCGCGGCGCAAACGATAGGCTTCCATGGCACGCTGAACGATCAGGATCAGGCGATCCGCCTTGAAGGGTTTCTCGATAAAGTCATACGCTCCCTTCTTGATCGCCGAGACTGCAGTCTCGACATTGCCGTGGCCACTGATGATCACCACCGGCAGATCAGGATGACGCTCATGGATCACATCAAGCAATTCCAGCCCGTCAAGACGACTGCCCTGCAACCAGATATCCAAAACAATAAGGCTCGGACGCCGCGCTTCGATCGCAGCCAATGCCCCTTCGCTTTCACCCGCGACGCGCGTGTCAAAGCCTTCGTCGTTCAGAATGCCCGAAACAAGCTCACGGATATCCGCCTCATCATCTACAATCAGAATCTCAGATGCCATTCATCGCCTCATTTCCGTCCGTCTTATTCCCAGCCACTATCTGATGCACACGCGGGAAAGTTAGGCGTACTAACGCACCACCCTCCCAATCGTCTGTCACAGGGGCATCTTCCAATTCCAGCGTGCCGCCATGGTCTTCCATAACCTTGTGGACAATGGCCAGACCAAGCCCTGTGCCCTTGCTGCGCGTGGTCATATAGGGCTCTGTGAGCCGGGTACGATTGGCCTGCGGCAAACCGCAGCCTGTGTCTCGCACCTCGATAAAGATAAATTCGGGATCCTCGCTCAGCTGGACAAATATCCGGCCCATCTCCCCATCCTTGAAGCCCCTGGCATGATCCTCATCGACTTCGTGCCCGCGAATAGCCTCCGCGGCATTCTTGAGAATATTGGTCAGCGCCTGACTGAGCAGCCGTCCGTCGCATTCCAGCCATACCGATGTAAGGGGCAAGTCGAGAATATATTCAATTTCGGGATGCGCGATGCGCTGAAGGAACGATGCCTGTCGTACGATCTCGTTTAGCTCAATCGATTTGATGACCGCTTCGGGCATTCGGGCAAATGAGGAGAACTCATCAACCATGCGCCCGATATCACCGACTTGTCGAATGATCGTCTCCGTACATTGCAAGAAAACATCCGGGTCAGTCAGAATCTCTTTGCTATATTTCCGACGCAGTCTCTCTGCAGAAAGCTGAATAGGTGTCAGCGGATTCTTGATCTCATGGGCAATGCGCCGCGCCACATCCGCCCATGCCGATGTGCGCTGAGCTACAACGAGCTCGGTAATATCGTCAAAGGTCAGAACAAAACCGCCAACACCGGAATCCGTTACTTCCCGCGTTACGCGAATATTCAAAGTCCGCTCAAGACCATTCCGGCTGATGATAAGTTGCGCTCGCGCTCGCCGTTCCGAATGGCTACGCGCCTCCTTAAACAGTTCAGCCATCTCGGGAACGACATCCGCAATGTCATGCCCGACAAGATCCACTTCATTTTCGTCGAAAAATCGTTGAGCGGCGCGATTGGCATGATTGATGACCCCGTCATTATCAAGTCCGAACACGCCGGCACTCACACCGGAAAGTACGGCTTCGGTAAACTGGCGACGCTGGTCAAACTGATGGTTCGCCTCTACCAGTGCATTCCGCTGGCTCTCAAGCTGGCTGGTCATGTGGTTGAAAGCACTGCTGAGCATATCAAGTTCGTCGCCGGTTGCTCCCGGTTCCACACGCGCCCCCAGATCACCTGCCGACACCCTCTCGGCGGCATCTACAAGCTTACCTATCGGATCTACAATCCGGTTTGACGCCCAAAGCCCCAACCAGATTGCCGCCAGCAATGTCACCAGTGCCACGGCCACATAAATCAAGGCAAACGTAAGCTGGAATGTAATGCGGCGCTGCTCAAGGCTCTGATATTCGTTCACGGCCTCTCTGGTCTGCGCCAGATGGTCTAGCACACGGCTGTCCACCGGCCGCGCCACATAAAGATATGTATCGCTTTGTGAAGGCAGCTTCACAAGCGCGCGTATCTGATCCACTGAATCGACAGTGAAGAGAACAGCCTCACCTTTCTTGGCGAGAGCAAACTGCTCCGGCGAGGGAAGACCAATAGCTGGCATGCCCGACACAGTGGCCCGGGCCAAAACTCGTCCCTGTTCATTAATGAGATAAGCCGCAGGTATTGACCGCAAGGCCGCCTGCGTAGTCACAAGATCCTGAAACTGATCGGGGTTCGACGCCAGATAAGGCGCTGCGCGATCAAGGTCGGTCGCCATGGCGAGCGTATCACCACGCAGCACATGATGATGTTCACTCAGGTAAGCTTCAGCGACAGTTTGTGCATTGTTGATAATGACTTGCGTGCGTTGACTAAACCAAGCATCAAGCCCGCGATTGAGTGTCACCGCCGCAAAGACGGCCACAATGATCGCCGGCATAACCGCCACGATGGAAAACATTGCGACAAGACGCGCATGAAGCTTGGAGCCTGCCGCACCGCTGACCCGCGCCATGATAATCCGCACCACGCGCCAGCAAATCAGTGCGAAAAGCACCAACACAATGGTTAGATTACCTAGCAACAGGGCAATCACCAGCCCGCGGCTAGGCTTGAGCGGTGTCAGACCGGTAAGTGTCATATAGGTGAAGGAGCCGAGAAATATCGCGGCAATAACCAGCCCAACGGCCAAAGTGCCTGAAAAGCCCCGACGCGACATGACGCGCCAAAACCGCGCTTCCCAGCTCACCGCACCGGAACGGTCAACTGTCGTCATATCACGTTCCTGACCCGGCTCTGAATCCGGAAACGAACGTGAAAATTTCTATACGACACCAACCAACCCCACCCTCATCCGTGTTAAATGCGCAACAAATTGCATCTAGCCGCTCGCATAGTGTCCTAAATGGCACGGCAGATCAATTAGAATGTTGCAAGTTTACCACGGCAATTATGGGGCGGAAAACCGTCCTATTTCAGGCCACGCACAACCTGAACCTCAAGCTCCCTAAGCTTTTTACGAAGTGTATTCCGGTTTATGCCCAGCAAATGCGCTGCCTTGATTTGATTGCCCCGTGTGGCAGCCAATGTCATACCAAACAAGGGCTTCTCGACCTCGCGCATGATACGGTCATAGAGACCAGGCGGCGGCAGATCATCACCGGCACTCGCAAACAACCTGTTCAATGAACGCTCGACCGATGATGCCAACGGCTCATCAACAGGTGCATCCTGCAAAGGACGTCCGAAATCCGGCTCCGCAAGCTCCGCCTGTAGGACAGAGGCGCCAATAGCCTCCTCCGTATAGAGAGCCGCAAGGCGCCGGACGAGATTCTCAAGTTCACGCACATTTCCCGGCCAGCGATAGCGCTTGATAAACTCCATCCCTTCGGAGTCGATGGTTTTGTGCGGCAAGCCTTCGCCTTCAGCCAGCGACAGAAAATGACGGACAAGATCGGGAATATCCTCCACACGCTCACGCAGTGGGGGCAAGCGGATCGGCACGACGTTCAAACGGAAGAATAAATCCTCACGGAACAAGCCCAAATTGATGAGCTGACGAAGATCCTTATTAGTCGCCGCCACAATCCGAACATCTGTCTTGATCGCGGTACGACCACCGACAGTCGTGTATTCACCTTGCTGCAGAACACGCAAAAGCCGCGTCTGCGCTTCCATCGGCATATCGCCGATTTCGTCCAGAAACAACGTGCCGCCCTCGGCTTGTTCGAAACGACCCGTCGCACGCTGGCTCGCACCGGTAAACGCACCCTTCTCGTGACCAAATAGCTCGCTCTCGATCAACTCGCGCGGAATAGCGGCCATGTTGATGGCAACGAATGGTCCGTTACGCCGCTTGCCATAATCATGGAGCGCACGGGCAACCAGCTCTTTACCGGTGCCACTCTCCCCTGAAATCATGACCGTGAGGTCCGTTTGCATCAGGCGGGCCAGAACACGGTAGATATCCTGCATCGCTGGCGAACGACCAATCAGCGGAATTTTGTCGTCTTCCGGAACCGTTGTGCGCGGTACTGCACTCTCGCGCGGAGCCGTAAGTGCCCGTTCAACAACACGTATCAACTCATTGAGATCAAAGGGTTTTGGAAGGTATTCATAAGCGCCGCGTTCCGCCGCCGTTATCGCTGTTTTGAGTGTATTCTGGGCACTCATGACAATAATGGGCAAATCCGGCCGCGCTCTCTTAATACGGGGGATGAGGTCGAACGCGTTTTCATCCGGCATCACAACATCTGTGATCACCAAATCACCCTCGCCCTGCGCGACCCAACGCCAGAGCGTCGCCGCATTGCTGGTCGCTCGTACATCATAGCCGACCCGCCCAAGAGCCTGATTAAGCACTGTGCGTATCGCCGCATCATCATCCGCAAGCAAAATGGTGCCGCTCGCCATAAAATCTAACTCCTAAAACACATCCGAAGAATTGGGGGACCGGCTGCCAATGACACCAGTATGCATGGGCAACAGAATACGAAACACAGTTCGTCTGGGCTGGCTCTCGCATTCGACAATGCCGCCATGATCGCCAATGATCTTGGCAACTAACGCGAGCCCAAGACCAGTACCAGTTGATTTTGTTGTTACAAATGGATCGAAGAGATGCGGCAGAAGATCAGCAGGCACCCCCGGACCATCATCAATCACGCAGATTTCCAGAGGCAGGCTGACGCGATCACGGCTACCCGGCATGGAGAGCCGGACACCGGGCCTGTAGGCCGTTGTCAGAATGATCTCGCCATCAGTTCCGCCAATGGCTTCTGCGGCGTTCTTCACCAAATTCAGAAGGACCTGAATGAGCTGATCCTTATCACCAAGGACGGGCGGCAATGACGGATCATATTCCTCATGGAACTTGATACCCTTGGCAAATCCACTGGTCGCCAACTGCTTCACATGACCGAGCACGATGTGAATATTTACAGGCTCGCGCGGAACCGGGCGCTCGTCTGAAAAGACTTCCATCCGATCGACAAGCTTGCAAATCCGATCTGTCTCGTCGCAAATCAGGCGTGTCAGGGTCCGGTCATCGGCAGTGGCGTTCAACTCCAGAAGCTGCGCTGCACCACGAATGCCTGAAAGCGGATTCTTGATCTCATGCGCCAGAATGGCCGCCATTCCCGTCACCGAGCGAGCGGCGCTGCGATGGGTCAATTGCCTATCCATCTTATGCGCCATGGTGCGCACCTGAAGAATAAGCAGCACCCGACCAGGGAATTCGCTAATCGGCGTCACCTGAATATCGACCGCGCGGTCCCCCGCTTTCGGCGTTCCGATCTCGACACCATATTCATTGACCGAGACGCCATGCTCGATCACCTGTTCGACAAGAGAAAGCGCCGGACTGCCAAAGGCCACAATATCACTAAGGGGATGATTGATCAGGACCGCAGCACTGGCGGCAAAGAAATGCTCTGCGCTGTCATTCACATATTCGATGCGCATATCCTGATCGACGAGGATCACAGGATGAGGCATCGCATTGAGAATAGCGGCAGCTTCAGGCGCTCGGGATACGGGTTTCTGGGCCGCTGAATAAACCATCACGCAGCCTCGCTGGCGGCATGGGAACCTGCGGAACTGGCTGCTCGCTCGTAAAAATGATCAAGGGCGGCCAAAACCGCCAGAGGTTCGCGCATACGCACGACTTCGGCCTTCACGGCCATTGCATCATCGGGGAACACGCGGGAAGCCTCCTCAAGATACCAGACTAGGTGCTTGCGGGCCATGCGCATGCCAAGTTCGTTGCCATAATGCGAAAGCATGTCGCGATAATGCGCAGCTACAATGCGCCCCTGTTCGGCCCAGCTTGGCGGGGCGAGCTTTTCGCCTGTTTCAAGATAATGAGCGACTTGCGCCAGAAACCACGGACGCCCCTGCGCACCACGCCCGATCATCACGCCATCGGCCCCCGATTGCGCCAGAATGGCCGCTGCATCCTCGCAGGAGGTCACATCGCCATTGGCCACTAGAGGAATGGAAACTGCTTCCTTCACCTTGGAGATAAACTCCCAGTCCGCGCGCCCCTTATAAAACTGGCAACGGGTACGCCCGTGAACCGTCACCATCTGAACACCAGCATCCTGCGCACGACGCGCCAATTCCGGCGCATTCCGGGTATTATCGTCCCAACCGGTGCGCATTTTCAGCGTGATCGGCACAGACACGGCCCCGACAGTGGCCTCTATCAAGGTCAAAGCATGGTCGAGATTGCGCATCAGCGCCGAACCCGACAGGCCAGACGTCACCGTTTTGGCGGGGCAGCCCATATTGATATCAATAATGTCGGCCCCTGACGCCTCGGCAAGCTTCGCCCCTTCGGCCATCCAATACGGCTCTCGACCGGCAATCTGGATCACAAGCGGGTCAACCTCACCTGCACCGGCGGCCTTGCGCACAACGTCCGGACGAGCGCGAACAAGCTCGTCACTTGCCACCATTTCAGAGACAACCAGCCCCGCACCGAGATTATGGGCACAACGGCGAAAAGGTAGATCGGTAATTCCGGCCATCGGGGCCAGCAAAACCGGTGTCTGAAGCGTATGAGAACCGATAGATATGGTCAAAATATAGGCACCGAAAAAGACTGCACAAATTTTCAACAATTTACCGCAGGTGCGAAGGCCGCGCAAGCGGTTCCATTACGCAGAATTCATTTCGCCGCATTACAGAGCATTTACGACTTGCGCCCGAATGAAGCGAATGCGACCAAACATCCATGACAAATGCGGCGCTTATCGTGGCCGCCGGTCGGGGCACACGCGCCGGGCCGGGCGGTCCAAAACAATACCGGCTTCTGGACGGAATCCCCGTTTTACGCCGGACTTTAGCCACTTTTGCCGCGCATCCTGAGATAGATCAGGTCATAGCCGTCATTCATCCCGACGACCACGAGGCATATGAAATCGCAGCCGCCGGACTGCCCAAAATGCTCACGCCCTGTTTTGGTGGCACAACCCGACAGACTTCCGTCGCACTCGGTCTGGAAGCCCTGACATCACATAACCCTGCAAATGTGCTGATTCATGATGGCGCCCGCCCATTGGTGAGCGCAGAAATCATTAGCCGCACCATTGATGCCCTAAAAACACATGAAGGCGTCATGGTCGCCCTGCCCGTTACCGACACTTTGCGCAGCGCTATCAACGGACTGGCTGGTCAAACCGTGCCACGCGAGGGTCTATGGCGGGCACAAACCCCGCAAGCCTTCCACTTTGAGGCTATTCTGAATGCACATAAGCAGGCCGAAAGCTGCGAACATACGGACGATGTGGCTGTGGCCGCCGCATTCGGAATGAGCGTGACAATGATCAAGGGTGACGAGAACAATTTGAAAATCACAAGCGCCGAAGACCTGTTACGCGCCGAACAAATAATTGCCTCGCATGCCGAAAGCCGAACAGGCTCCGGCTATGATGTGCACCGTTTCGGAGACGGTGACCACGTCTGGCTGTGCGGGATAAAGATCCCCCACACACATGGGCTTGTGGGTCATTCGGACGCCGATGTGGGTCTTCATGCACTGACCGACGCTATTCTGGGCGCCATTGGCAACGGGGATATCGGCCAGCACTTTCCGCCAAGCGACCCGCAATGGAAAGGCGCATCATCTGATCGCTTTTTGGCCCATGCCGCACATCTCGCCGGACAAGCAGGCGCGCGTGTCATCCATGTGGACATCACATTGATTTGCGAAAGCCCGAAAGTCGGCCCGCATCGTGATGTCATGCGTGCGCGAGTAGCAGAAATCCTGAACCTCGACCGTGACCGTGTGAGCATCAAAGCCACCACCACTGAAGGACTGGGCTTTACCGGTCGCAGCGAAGGCATTGCCGCACAAGCCATTGCAACCGTGAGATACGGCTGATGGCCGGTTGGACCACCTTGCCGAAAACGCTGAAAGCGACCGATCCTGTCGCTTTCATTGCGACGTGGTTCGGCTCCGGCCTTTTGCCCAAAGCCCCCGGTACATGGGGCACAATAGCTGCGCTGCCGCCAGCCTATGTGATCGCGCTGACCGGCGGTTCCTATTCGTTACTTCTGGCTGCTGTATTCGCCTTCTTGATCGGCACATGGTCATCTGAACAATATGCCCGAGCCTGCGGCAAGCCCGACCCGTCCGAAGTTGTGATCGACGAGGTAGCCGCTATATGGCTTGTCCTCGCTTTTGTCCCACTCTCACTCATTGGATGGGGCGTAGCTTTCATCGTCTTCCGCTTTTTCGACATTGTAAAACCATGGCCGGTGAGCCTTGCCGACACGAAGCTCAAAGGCGGTTTCGGCATCATGTTCGATGATATTATTGCTGCTGGCTACGCAATCCTCGTGATCCAATTTCTGCAATATCTTGTCGAGGCGTTCTGATGTCCATGTTTCCCCGCCCTCTGGTGCAAGCCGCCGAACTGCTGCTCGGTGACTGTCGTGATGCAAAAATCAAAATCGCAACAGCAGAATCCTGCACAGGCGGATTGATTGCCGCATTGCTGACAGAAATCCCCGGCTCTTCAGATGTAGTGGAACGTGGTTTCGTCACCTATTCCAACGAGGCCAAACGCGACAGTCTCGGGGTGCCGGGCGATCTGATCGCAGATTTCGGAGCCGTCAGCGAACCCGTTGCCCGCGCCATGGCCGAAGGCGCCATCAACAATTCACGGGCACAAATTTCAGTTTCTGTAACAGGAGTAGCCGGACCAGGTGGTGGCACAGCATTAAAACCTGTTGGACTTGTGCATTTCGGGGCAGCCAGACGGGGCCGAAAAATCATCCATGAATCCCAGCGTTTTGGTGATATTGGCCGAGAGGAAATTCGCATTCGCAGTGTGGAATTTGCACTGGAAATGCTGCGCCGGATGATCTGACAAAAAAATCTGCCCTGAATTTCCCGCAGAGTTCAGCCACCTATCGCAAGAAGTTAAGCGCAACTTAACCACACGACATCTGCGGCTTTCCCTCCTCGTAAAGAAATAGGTAGTAATCCTCATACATCGCAATTGTGTTCTAATCTGTCACACACAAAGGTTTGCAGATGTTTGGCTCTCTGAAATTCAAGTTCGGCTTCATGTAGGCAGGTTATCTTATCCTCGTTCTGGCCGCTGCGGCAGCCGGTGTATGGGGTGTAACCTCGATTGACAGTGCAATGAACCGGGCTTCGACGACGGCCTCCGCACTTCGCAACCATATGCAAGCCGACATGATGCATGACGCATTGCGCGCCGATGTGCTGGGTGCACTGCTGGCCGCGCAGCGCGGCGAAAGCATGGACGACATACACAGCGACCTGAAAGAGCACGTTGAAATTTTCAATGAAAGCCTTGAAGCAAATCGCGCATTGCCGCTGAACGACGAAATCAAAGCTACGATGAAAGAACTCGACGCGCCCCTGGCTTCCTACACCTCCGCCGCCGAACAGATCGTTGACCTCGCCGAAAAAAATGGAGCGACAGCAGAACGCGCTCTTCCCGCATTTCTGGGGGCTTTTTCCGCGCTTGAAGGTGCGATGGGCGATGCAGGCGACATGATTGAAGCCTCAGTGGGCGATGCACAGGCAAGCTCCAACTCCATGACCAGCCTTGCCAAAACGGTTCTGCTGATTGTCACCCTAATGGCGCTTGCCATGTCGGCGGGATTGTTTGTGCTGAACCTCACCACGATCATCAACCCGATCACAGCACTTGCAAAAGTGATGGACCGACTGAAAAACGGTGAGAATGACATCACCATATCCGGCACCGAACGCATAGACGAAATCGGTGAAATGGCACTCGCTGTAGAAAGCTTCCGTCAGGCCGGTATCGAGCGTATCGCAATCGAATCCGAAGCCGCCAAATCACGCGCCGAAAACGAACGCCGTGCCGAACATATCAACGCCGCCACTCAAGCGTTTGCGACTGAAGTAGAAGAGTTGATTGGTTTTGTTGCCAGTGCGGCAGTGGAACTTGAAGCCTCCGCCGAACAGCTCACTTCGACCACCAGTCAGAGCATTGATCGCTCGTCCACTGTGGCCGCAGCATCGGCAGAATCCGCCTCTATCACCGAGACGGTGGCATCCGCCGCACAGGAACTTTCCGCCTCGATTACCGAGGTCGCAAATCGCGTACGCGACGCTGAAAATGCATCCCGCCACGCAGCAGATGAAACAAAAATCAGCGCTCAGGAAATCCAGCAGCTTGCCGAAGCCACCAAGCGTATTGGCGAAGTGACAAGCCTGATTACCGAGATCGCAGCTCAGACCAACCTGCTTGCGCTGAATGCCACCATCGAGGCCGCCCGTGCTGGTGAGGCCGGAAAAGGTTTTGCCGTTGTGGCTTCCGAAGTAAAAACGCTTGCGACCCAGACCGCCAAAGCCACCGACCAGATCACAGCGCAAATCAACGATGTGCAAGCCGCTACCGAGCGCGCCATTGCAGCCATATCGCGCATCGAAACAACGGTTGAGCAGGTTGAAACCATCTCGACTGCTATCGCAGCCGCAACCGAAGAACAGGATGCGGCAACACGCGAAGTGACGCGCGGCATCTCCGAAGCGTCTGACGGCACACGCGAGATTTCAACTCATATCGAAAGCGTCTCGCATTCCGCCCAGGAAGCCGGCAATGCGGCCAAAGACGTTTTGAATGCCTCCAGTTCACTTTCAGGCAACGCTGTCGCCCTGCGTGACCGGATCGCCGGATTTATCGAAACTGTTCGGGCAGCCTGATGCGCTCTGACGCTTTGTAATCGATGACGATTACAAAGCTTCGGTATCCAGCGCTTCGCCAGTGACCCGCCTGAAGGCATCCAGATAGCGGGCGCTTGTTTCCGCGACAATCTCGGGCGGCAATGGCGGCGGCGGTGCCTCGCCATCCCACTTGCCTGCCTTTTTCAGACCATCCAGGTAGTCACGCAAAGGCTGCTTGTCGAAGCTCGGCTGACCGCGCCCCGGCTGATATTCCGATGCAGGCCAGAACCGTGAACTGTCTGGCGTCATAACCTCGTCGATCAGAATGATCGTGCCGTCAGGCTGATGGCCGAATTCGAATTTCGTGTCAGCAATGATGATGCCGCGCGTCTCCGCCGCCGCACAGCCGCGCGCATAGATCACACGGGTCAGGCGCTCCAGATCAGCAGCAGCCTTGTCACCGACTACGGTGCGCATCTGACTGATGGTGATGTTCTCATCATGTCCGGTTTCAGCCTTGCTGGCCGGCGAGAAAATCGCAGGTGACAGCTTGTCGCTCTCGCTCAAACCCTCCGGCAGCTTCTCGCCAGCCAAAGTCCCCGACGCCGAATATTCCTTCCATGCAGAGCCCGAGAGATAACCACGGATCACGCATTCGACAGGAAAGACTGTTGTGCGCTTGCAAAGCATGGAACGCCCTGCAATGGCCGCACGGTGCCCTGCAAGGACAGGCACAGCGGCAATGATCTCGTCAGTATCCGCCGAGATCAAATGATGGGACACTTCGCCCGCAAGCTGGCCGAACCACCATGCGCTGATCTGGGTCAGCACCGCCCCCTTGTAGGGAATAGCCTCGTTCATCACCACGTCGAAAGCGCTGATACGATCGGTCGCCACCAGCAGGAGACGGTCAGCATCGACCTCGTAAATGTCGCGCACTTTGCCGCGTCCGAGCCGCTTCAACGGCAAGTCGCTGGTGGTCATGGCAATGGTCATAACAATCCTCAAATCTTGGTGTGCGCGAGTACAAAATCCACTCTGTCCGCGATGCCCGCCTTCGGCACCTCGACCAGTTCATATCCGAGTTTCGGGTAGGTTTCTGCCGATAAACGCCAACTCTCGACGGCCTCGGCAAAGTCCTGTTTTCTCTCATCGTCCTGACCGTAAATTTCCGGCCATGGCGGCAAGATAAATACCTTTTTATTGAAGCGAAACAAAGCCGCCGCCTTATGAAAATAAGCAGGCGTCTCGTGCCCCACGAACGGGCCATAACCCACCAGTTCCGGCAGACCGCGGTCAAAGAAGACAGGCGCCGCCCGCTCATCCACCTGTTCATAAGCCGCGATGGAACGGGTCAGCATGAGATCGGCAAACTTGCGCTGGTCGCCATCGTGGAGCGCATCACCACCAATCAGGTGCTGTTCCTGAATGATCTTGCGGGCAACCTCATCGACACAGAAATATCCCAATGACTTCAAGCCTTCGAGCAGGGTTGTTTTTCCAGCACCGGGACCGCCAGTGAGAATGAAAAAATTAGGTCGTTCCATATTGCCTCCCTTGCTTAATTGCTGCTGTATTGCAGGTAAGTTATGCATAAGCCGCACAATCCCTGCAGGGACAAATTCGAAAGGTTGACGAATTGCCGCGCCAACAGACCGACGATAAAGATGCCGTGAAAAAACGGCTGCGCGGCTGGCTCGAAACGGTGCGCAAGGCAACAGGATGGTCTTTTGAGCGCATCGCGCGCGAAGCCGAAGTGAGCCCAACCACCCTTACCCGCTTTATGAAGCCGGATTATCCCCATCTGCTCGGGCTCGACACCATCCGAAAAATCTCTGCCACGACCCGCATCGCCGCGCCCATCGAACTCGGTATCGAAGTGACGCAACCAGGCTTTGCCGAATCCGAGCTTCGCCATTGGTCACCGGCACCGGAAGAACTTGAAGATACCTCCATGCCCGCCAGCGGTATCGACTGGTGGGAAGTCCGCAGCTACCTGCTTGATCTGGAGGGGCTTTTGCCTGGCGACAAAATCGCGGTGAACCTCAACAGACAAGCCCAGCCCGGCGACATCGTGATGGCTCAAGTGGAAAGCCCCGGAGGCCGCGACGTGGAAACCGTATTGCGTAAATACGAGCCACCAATGCTCACATGCCGCACGACGCAACGCGACTATCCCGGCCCTGAATTTGTCGATGGTGCGCGCGTCATAATCATGGGTGTTGCCGTATCGCTGCGCCGGGAAATGCGCACCCCCACCTCCCGATAAATCAGCCAATACATGCAGCAATGCATGATTTTTTTCTAAATCTGGAAATTATCTCGACATAACTGCATTAATGCAGGATATTTCCTGCTGTGTGCTGCGCAGAATCAACGGGTTCCGGATTAAAGAGCCGCTGAGCAAGCCATCAACATCAGTATCCATCGTGCGTTCCCGGTTTTACCATCCTCCATAGCGGAACCAACTATGTCGAATGACGATCACCCCCAGAACCCAGACCCAATCCAAGACCCCGCGATTGATGATTACGAGCAGGATATCATCGCCCAAACATTTCCCATTCTTGAGAAAATTCACACCCGCCTCGCAGACGAATGGCCGAAAACCATGCAACTGCGTACGCTGGATGCCCAAGTGAAAGCTGTATTCGACGGCGCTATCTATGCGCATGATCAAGTCCGGACGCGGGATTGGCCAAATCTCAAGAACCAACTTGAAGACATCGCGACAAACGCCATTCTCTCGCTCGTCACGCTGCAACGCCGACATGAAAATATCGGCCCGTCAGAAACAGACAACACATCAAAATAGGAAATGAAATCAAATGCGCGACCGGCTCTCATAATCCCGAGCCGGGAAAGTGGTACGCCCTAGGGGAGTCGAACCCCTCTTTCCAGAATGAAAATCTGGCGTCCTAACCGATAGACGAAGGGCGCACATTGTGTCCGAACCCTATAGGGCATCGAACCTTTGAGCGCTGGGTCTGTGAGGACCGCTGACGGGGCTTATAAGGGGCGAATTGCCGTCTGACAAGACTGTTCCGCATTCAAAATATGCTTTTCTGCACAGGTTTTTACGGTTGGGCATCCCGCGTGGCAACGGCGTCCTCGATTGTAAGCTGAACGCCCCTGCGTCCCTGCCAGTCATCGGCTTTCAAGCGCCCTGCGACATGCACGGGACCGGTGCCCCGATCCAGCAAAGCCTTGCCCAAAGGCGTGTCTGCGGCCCGGAAAGCTATGGCTTTGAGCCGTGAACCGTCCTCGCCGGTCAATGTGCAACGCACATGGCCCTTACCCACAATATCGGCGAAAGACACCCGCATGGAAGGCACCGCAAAACGCGGTTCGGGATTGCCGGAACCATAGGGGCCGGCTTTTTCCAGCATCTCATAGAGATCACGATTGGCCCCGCGTGCGGCCAATGCGCCATCAAGCCGCAGGGCGCGTGATTCGGTGGCGCCTGAGACCTCATCGGCGATGCGGGCCGAGAGAAAAGCCACGAAATCATCGAGCTTATCCTCGCGAATAGTCAGACCAGCGGCCATGGCATGACCGCCACCGTTCACCAGATGCCCCGCTTCAAGCGCGGCAGTGACTGCGCGACCCAGATCCACCCCCTGAATGGAACGGCCGGACCCCTTACCCTCACCCTTTTTGTCAAAGGCAATGACGATTGAGGGGCGGTCATATTTCTCTTTCAGACGGGCGGCGACAATGCCGATCACACCGGGATGCCAGTCCTTTCCGGACACGACAACAAGAGGCGGAGCTGTGTTCAATCTCTTGTTTTCCTGCAAGAGATCGAGCTTTTCCAGCGCAAGATTGAGCACATCCGCTTCTATCGCCTGACGCTCTTTGTTGAGCACATCAAGCTCCATCGCGATGGCTTCCGCCTCCGACTTGTCCCCGGTGGTGAGAAGTCGCGCACCAAGATCGGAACGTCCGACGCGACCACCGGCATTGACGCGAGGCCCGAGCAGAAACCCGAGATGATAGGCACCCGGCTTGCCATCGAGACGCGAGACATCGCCAAGGGCTGCAAGACCGACATTTCCCCGCCTAGCCATGATGCGAAGCCCCTGCGCAACGAACGCGCGATTGAGCCCGACCAAGGGGACAACATCGCAAACCGTGCCAAGCGCGACGAGGTCAAGCAGAGCGAGGAGATCGGGCTCCGTACGCTCAGCATACCAGTCGCCTTCACGCAACTGCCGGTTGATCGCCACGATAAAGAGGAACGCCACACCGACGGCCGCCAGAGTGCCAAGACCGCTTGCATCATCGAGCCTGTTCGGATTGACCAGCGCGAAAGCCGGTGGCAATGCCGGTTCAGCCTGATGATGGTCGATGACAACAACCTCAAGTCCCGCATCGGCGGCAACGCCAAGCACACGATGGGCCATGGTGCCGCAATCAACCGTGATGATGAGCTTGTAGCCTTCATCCCGTAACGTCATCAGCGCAGGAGCATTGGGGCCATAGCCCTCCCGGATACGGTCGGGAATATAGATACGCAGATCGCTGCCGACACTGTGGAAGAACCTTTGCAACACGGCGCTGGAGGTTGCTCCATCCACGTCATAGTCACCGAAGACTGCAATCTTCTCGCCCGCCATGATGGCAGCGGCCACACGCTTTGCGGCTTTATCCATATCGACCAAAACAGAGGGGTCCGGCAGCAACGTCTTCAGCGACGGCGCGAGATAGGCCGCCACATCCTCCGGTGCAATGCCGCGACCGGCAAGCACACGGGCGATAATCTCGGGCAAACCCTCGCGCTGGGCAATCGCCATAGCCAGCCTGTCGTCAGCCAGACGGCTTGTCCACGCACGCCCTGTCAGCGAACGCTCGACGCCCAGGAAATACTTCATGCTCAAAACGTACCAAACCTATCAATCGCTCTTGCCGCGCCGCGCGGACTTATTCGCTGTCACGAACGACAATACCATAGCGGCGCACTGAGGAGCCATAGTTCCCGACAAGGCAATGGCTACGGCAATGACGAAGGTACGAATCTGCACGTCAGAAGGAGAATCGCAGTTCTGCCCTTAAACCGTGGTCACGGGTGTCACGACTGAACTCGCCCGCATAGCCGACCATCAGCATGGCACCATTATCAAGTTCGACGTCGGCCCCCGCACCGACAACAAATACATTGCGTGCAAGCGGTGCGCCGGTGACGGTGAAACTCTGGGCCGGTGAGGAGGCAAAGGCCGCCGTGGATGCCGGGCTGACATCACCGAACATATGCCGCCAGCCCAACTCGCCGTTCAGCGTGACATTGCTGATGTCATGGTTGAAACGCAGGCCGAGCGAGGAGGTTTCAAACGTGTTGCTGGTGCTGGCCATAGTCAGTGCCGCCGGACCACCCGTTTCGGTGAAGCCCTCGGTTTCGACATGGAGGATGGAGAAACCAGCAAAGGGTGCGACAACAAGCGGTCCTACATCGAAATCCCGGCTGACTTCCAACGTGCCTTGAAAACTGTGCGCATTATAATCAGCCTCAAGATGATTGAAAATCGCACCGACCACGACATTGCGCTCGCTATCCGACATTTGCAGACCATAGGACAATGCGCCTTTGAAATCGAAACCAGCCCATTTTGTCCCCGCATAGGTCGCCAGATGCAGATTGTCGCTCTGACCTGATGACGCAAGGCTCGATACATCATAGCTCGACCGGCTATAGCCTGCTGCAATGCCTATACGCGTGTCCTGACCAATGTCACGGTCAATGCCTGCGAGGAACCCGTAAGTGTCACGGTCCATTCCCGCCGAAACGGAATTGCCGTCACTGCTGCCCCAACCGCCAAAGACCTGCCCCCAGACCTCGCCGCTCGCAGCAACCTCGTCGCCAGCGGCGGGGGCATAGCCGGAAAACTGCGCGGTACGGAAACCACCCAGTAATTGTTGCAACCGGTTCAGAATTTTCTGGCGTACCTGCCCTGCTCCCTGGAAAAAGGACTGAAAGGAACTGGCATGAGCCTCGCCCGTCAGCGCATTTAAGGCATTGCGGGCCTCATCCTCATCCATTGAGAGGATCTGCGAGTATAAACTCGTGAGCGGGCCTAAATTTTCGAGGATACGGGCAATATTGCGTTGATTGCCTGTCGCGGCCACCTCTTCAAAGTCTGCCGTCTTGGCCAGTGTCATATAAACATTGGTGGCGTCATAGGAAAGCTCAGGCGTGAGGAAAGCAAAATCGCTATCAACCGAACCGAATGTACCCGTAACGGAAGAGGCCGTTAGAATGCGATAGGTGGTTTCCTCTGCATAAGTCTGGCCCGTATCCGTGCCATTGGCAGGTGAAACCCTGACACGAGCCCCTTCGTCAATTGTGGCCGCGCCCGTCACGAGCAGCAAATCGCTGTTAATGCCCGCAACATCGCCGCCATCATTGACCTCGACCCAGAATGTCGAAAGATCTCCGAAATCAAGGTCACCATCAACAGTCAGTGTGCCAATGGAGTTGCCTGGTGACAGGGCACCTCCGCGCGAGACATTGACATGACCCAATGTGCCGGAACCGCCGAGAAGCGAGGGCTGATCGCTGAAACCGGACATATTGAGCGTGCCGCCCAGAGTACCATTGACGAATAGCGAACTGCCGCCGCCGCTGATCTCAATATCACCTGAAAAATCGCCGCTATCACCGGTAAGAGTCGTGACACCGGATACAACATAAATGCTGCCTGTACCGAGGATTGCGGTGTCAAACTCATAGTCGTCGTCAGTGTGATTGAAAACAAGATGGGCATTGACTCCGGCTTCTTCACCCAGCACGAGCGTTGCCACATCAAGAATACCGGCCGCCACAGCATCCTGATTTTGCGCCGCACCGATATTGATGCGCGCCATAGAGGTCTCTCCCATAGCAGCCAAAAGAGTGCTGTCACCCGGACTATCATCTACAGGCACGAGAAGCCTCAACGTGCCGCCATCTGAAAGTGTGATATGACCCGTTCCGGCATGGTCGTCATCGCTTCCACCTAAAATCAGGTCATCCGTTGCGATCTCCCACAGAGAATTTTCGCCCGAAATATTGACAATTCCTGTTTGAGGCGAATTGACACCTACCCACCCAGCGCCACTGAAAACCTGTCCGCCATCACTGATATTCATATGGCCGGTGCCCTGATTTCCAATAACCAGATTATAGGTGGTCGTAAAACGGGAGCCTGCGCCGCTCACATTAAGGGTGGCTGCTTCTCCATTATTCCGGCTTTCGACTGTCGTATAGCCAGTAACTTCGACCTGGGCACCATTCTCGACATTGAGGGTGGCAGCACCCTGCCCCCCTAAATTTATATATCCGCGACCACCAAGCGTCCATCTAGTGAGCTCACCGGTAACGGTCACCGTTGCATCATAATCAGCAGTATTTCCAATCTGACTGCCCTCGCTTGTGACACGGGCACCATCTCGAATGATGAGATCAGCATCAGTTCCATCATTATAGACATACAAAGAACTGAAGAGATTGATATCAGCACCATCGATAATGTTGCCGCTGCTGTGCACAAACATAGAATCTGCATTCACAATGACATCATTGAAAGCCACACCACCCAAGCCACGTAAAGTCAGATTGCCATTTCCTTCCGTTATTTCGCCAACGAACTCTCCATCTTCGGATTGATCAAAAATGACGTCACCACCGTCAAGCTCAATCACACCGGACAAGCTGTCTGTGTCGCCAACGAGTGTGCCGCCGGTGATAAAGGTACCGCCTGTATGTGTGTTTGTACCACTCAGTGTGAGTGCGCCTGCGCCGCTCTTGCTCACGCTGCCTGTGCCGGAGATATCATCGGAGAACGTGCCGTCGGACGCCTGATCGAAAGCCAGTACGGCATTGTTGACGATATCGCCCGACAGGCTCGTCGTGTTGCCTTGCAACGTGCCCGCCGAAATTGTGGTGCCACCTGTATACGTATTCGTACCACTCAGCGTGAGTACGCCCGCGCCGCTCTTGCTCAAGCTGCCTGTGCCGGAGATATCATCGGAGAACGTGCCGTCGGACGCCT
>TARA_R110000824_G_scaffold379013_1_pt1 | contig 137981 bp, 119 predicted proteins | sample TARA_R110000824 | Tara Oceans TARA_R110000824 (sample SAMEA4397747) | marine metagenome | biome: Polar Biome; feature: [MES] marine water layer (ENVO:01000295) within the mesopelagic zone...; material: water (ENVO:00002006), including particulate matter (ENVO:01000060) such... | reverse complement strand
TAGCTCTTTGAAGCTTCGAGAGGGGAGGAGTCCCTTTCATTGAGCGATGGCGCCTATCAGCCAAGCGGCGGCATTGCTGGCGCAGTATCACCAATCGTCTACCGCGCTAGATTCACTCAACCAAGTGATGGATAAGCGTGTTGAGCGCCATGAGGGTAAAGCCTATGTCGAAAAGCCCAGTGTTGCTGGCAGCATCCAATTAGAAAAAGTGACATTGCGCTATCCCAACGAAGAGCGCGATGCATTGCGCGATGTAACAATTTCGATTAAAGCGGGTGAGAAGGTTGCCCTGCTAGGCCGAATAGGCTGTGGCAAGTCTTCACTTAACAAGCTAGTGCTGGGTTTTTATCAGCCCACTGCTGGTGCCGTGTTGCTAGACGGTATTGATATCCGACAACTCGACCCTCTACAACTGCGCCGCCATATTGGCTACGTTCCTCAAGATGTCAGCCTATTCTCAGGAACCTTGCGCGATAACATCGTCGCTGGCGGCGGCAGTGATCGTGTCAATGACGAAGAGTTGCTTAAAGCGCTTAATATTGCAGGGTTGCAGTCTTTGGTGAATAGCCACCCTCGTGGGGTTGATCTACAGGTAGGTGAGCGTGGTCAAGCGTTGTCTGGAGGACAAAAACAGTCCGTGGCCATTGCGCGGGCACTGGTTCATGACCCAGCCATATTGTTATTGGATGAGCCAACCAGCTCTATGGATAACGCCAGTGAAGAAGCGTTCAAAACGAATCTTAGTAAGGTGGCACAAGGCAAAACAGTGCTCGTAGTGACGCATCGCACGTCTCTGCTCTCCTTGGTGGACCGTATTATCGTGATGGATGCTGGCAAGGTTGTCGCGGATGGGCCTCGCGATACGGTAGTAGAAGCGCTCCGTAAAGGTCAGATCGGGAGGGCTTCTTAATGGCTAAGAAAAAAGTTGAGACCGCTGAACAAAAAGGCTTTGAGGCTATTGGTCGGTTCTCTGAAAAAGGCAAAAAACCATTTCGCCCTTTTATGGATCGTTTGTTTGCGCGAAGCGTTACCTCTGCGCATTTAAGCCGGGACTGGGCAAGTGATACTGATTGGGCGCGTTTGCAACAAGAGCCCATGCGAGCACGCCTCTTTCTTTACGGTGTTTGCCTGGCTTTTGTAGCGCTTGTCACATGGGCTTGTTTTGCGCCCATTGATGAAGTGACACGAGGTAGCGGTCGCGTTATTCCAGCTAGCCATTTGCAGCAAATACAGTCTTTTGATGGCGGTGTCGTTGAGCAGATTATGATCCGTGAAGGGCAAGTAGTCGAAGCGGGTCAGGTGTTAATGCAAATTGATCCGACCCGATTTGTGTCGGACTTTCGCGAAAATCGAGCACAACGCTATGCCTTACAAGCGAAAGCGGAGCGGCTGCGCGCGTTAGTCACAGACTCACCTTTCGAGCCCGATGAAGAGCTGCGTCAAGAAGTGCCCTCTATTGTGATTCAAGAACGTGAGGTTTATGAGAGCCGCCGCGAAGAGTTGCGTGAACAAGAAAACGTGCTTGATGATCGCATACGCCAGCGAAGAGAGGAGTTAAGAGAAGCCGTCGCTAAGCGTGATACTGCTCAGCGTGAAGCCAATATGTCCAGTCAAGAACTGAATCTAACACGGCCGCTGCTGGAGTCAGGTGCTGTTTCCGAAGTTGAAGTGTTACGCCTTCAGCGAGATTTATCGCGTGCCACCGGTGAGCGGAACCAGGCTGATGCGGCTGTTTCACGATTAGAGGCAGCGGTAGAAGAGGCAGAAGGGCAATTGCTTGAACTAGGGGCGGAGCGCCGAAGCGAGTGGCGTAATGACCTTGCCGAAACGCTGGGTGATTTGAATGCGCTTCAACAATCCGGTACTGGTTTGCAGGACCGAGTGCGGCTAACCGAAATTCGTTCGCCGGTAGATGGCGTAGTGCAGCGTATACACATAAGCACCATCGGTGGCGTTGCTCAACCTGGGCAAGAAGTGGTGGATATTGTGCCTAGTGACGACCAGTTGTTGGTTGAAGCGCGTATCGCACCTCAAGATATTGCGTTTTTACATCCCGGCCAAGAAGCCACCATCAAGCTAACGGCATACGACTATGCCATCTATGGGGGGCTGAAAGCTGAGCTGGATCATATTAGCGCCGATACCATTACCGATGACGACGATAACACCTTTTATCTAGTGCGAGTTCGCAGCCTTAACGACGAAGATGTAGCGGATTCACTGCAGGTAATCCCAGGGATGACCGCGCAAGTAGATATTATAACCGGCAAGCGAACAGTGATGCAGTTTCTGCTCAAGCCTATTCTGCGGGCATGGCGCGATTCGATGGGGGAACGATAATGGACTATTGGTTTGTGACAATGGATGGCAGTCTTAAAGCACGTTGGCAAAAGGCTTTTCCTGATGCACAGCCCTCAACGCCCGACTCAATTGAACAAAATGCTCAATCGGGTGATTTAGTTTGGATAGCAACCACCGTCGCCTCATGGCCACAGTTGACTCAGCGCTTGGCTTTGATGGGGGCAACAGTCGTCATACTTAGCTATGCCCCCCAACATAAAGAAGCGCTTAAAGCATTGGACCTGGGCGGGCGTGGTTATGCACACACGCTTGCGACAGCTGATGTGTTGAAGCAAGTGGCGCTTGTGGTTACTAACCAAGGAGTGTGGGTCGGTCAAGAGTTGCTTGCGAAAGTAATTGGCGGCACTTTTAAAGCCTTGACTCAGCGCACCGAGAAGGTCTCAAGTGCCGATAGTGACTACCTTGCCTTACTGACTGAGCGTGAGCGCGGCGTTGCCCTGGCGGTTGCGCGGGGGGCAACCAATAAAGAGGTCGCTCGTCAGCTCGATATAACTGAGCGCACGGTAAAAGCCCACTTAAGCGCTATTTTTAAAAAGCTAGCAGTACGTGATCGGCTGCAGTTAATGCTCAAGCTCTCTTCGACCAGAGAGCTCGCCAGCTACTAATTCATTACTGCGCTCTTAACTGTGATATATCGAACAGATAAGGGCGCTTTCCCTCCCTTTTTGGGCGTAGGCAGCTTTAAGCCTATTTCTGTCCATCAGTACAATACTTTTTTGTAGTTCACCCGCCTACGATGATGGTATATGCCGCTAATTCCTAGTGCAAAGCGCTAGAAAACGGCTTCTTTATTCGTTCGGGAGATCTACATGGCAACTGCAACCGTTATTGCAATTTCTGGTCAGGCTTGGGCACGTGATGAATCCGGTAACCTGCGTGAACTGAGTATTGGTGATGTGTTGCAGGAAGGTGAAGTTCTCATTACTTCCAGTAATGGCAGTGTAGAACTGGATTTTGCTGACGGGGCGGGTAATAGCCGAGTGGAGGGCGGCCAAGAAGTGGTTGTTTCTTCCGAACTCGACAGCGACCAGCTTGTGTCCACTGAAGATGCCAGTGCACAGGATGAGGATCTAGAAGCGCTGTTAGCTGCCCTGGAAGATGAAGAAGGTGACCTTCTCGACATTCTTGATGCAACTGCCGCGGGTGGTGGCGCTGGCGGCGGTGGTGAGGGGCATGATTTCGTGCGCCTTGCGCGTATTGCCGAGCAAACCGACCCATTAAGTTTTGAAACTTCCGGTGGTCTTGAAGAAAGTGAGTTCGTTGACTTTGGCGGTGCTCCCGATGCAGCCGCTGCCGAAGAGGTTGAGCCTGAACCAACGCCTGAACCGGGTCCTGGCTTGTCTGGCACTATCACACTTAGTGTTCCGCAGCAGATCATTGAAGGGCAATCAATTACAGTAACGGCGAGTATCGATAACGCTCCCCAAGATAGCCCGCTGATAATCACTCTAAGTAACGGTCAGCAGATCACTATTCCCGCTGGTGAAACCACGGGTAGCGTAACCTTCGATAGTCGCCCAGACGACGTTTACCTTCAAGGTGATGAGCCTCAATCGTTAACTGTTTCTGATGCGTCTGGTGGTGGGTACGACACTCTCGACACTACAGCTACCGATACGGTAAATGTGGTAGACGATAACGATACTACGACTATTACGCTGAGTGGTCCTGAACAGGTCACCGAAGGTGATTCAATAACTATCACTGCTAGCGTTGATAATGCTCCAGAAAGCGAACCTTTAGTGATCACGCTTAGCAATGGTGAGCAGATTACAATCGCTGTAGGTGAAGTAACAGGTGCAGTAACTTATCCTGCTCGCGGAGATGATCAGCTAGTTCAAGGCGATACTTCTCAACAGGTTAGTGTCCAGAGTGTCACTGGTGGTAATTACGAGGATACGGCATTTGGGCCTGGGGTAACTACTTCTGTCCTTGATAATGATAATGTCCAACTCACCGTAACAGACGCCGGTATCATCAACGAAGGCGGCACCGCCACGTTCAACGTTTCGCTAGGCACCGCCGTGGATAACGTCACCACGCTGACGTTCGAACTGAACGGCGAGATTGAAGATAACGACATCGGCACCCCGACGGCCACCATCGGCGGCGACGCCGTCGCCGTGATCGATAACGGTGACGGCACCTACAGCTTCGACGTCCCCGCGGGCACCGCGGACGGCATCGCCATCAACGTGCCGACCGTGAACGACGCCGTCTTTGAAGGACGTGAAGACTTCACCCTCAGCGCCACGCTCAGCGGCACCACCGCCGCGGGCGATGCCTTGGGCGAGGCGGACGACCTCACCGACGACGGCAGCGCCACGATCGTGGACGACGGCACGGGTGAACCGACCGATCCCGAGACCGACCCGGACAACGACACCCCGACCCTAAGCGTTTCAGCCCCAGTTGTCGTGGAAGACGCAGGTTATGTAACCTTCCAGATTAGCCTCAGTAATTTAAGTGAAGAAGACGTAAGTTTTGATCTTTCTCTTGGCGAGAACACCGCCGTTGCACCTGAAGATTTTGAGGGTCTTGAGGTATCAACTGACGGCGGACAAACTTGGTCTACTGCAGATAGTGCAACAATTGCAGCAGGAGAAGTCTCTCTTCTGGTTCGCACTAAAATCACTGATGATGCTACGCCTGAAGATAGAGAGTCATTCTTCTTACGGGCAGATGTCACTTCAGGAAGTGTTACAAATACCGGTGGAGAGGCAAGTGGTACAGGTTGGATTATTGATGATGATCTAATAGTGAAACTCACCATGAAGGAGCTGGTGAGCAATGACGATCAGAAAATCAACATTGGTAATGTTAATAATTCAGACTCTAGGTTCGAAATAAAAGCCTATGGAGCTGATGGAGAGCTATCAGAAGTTTCCATTGTCAATAATCCAAACAGCAACGTTGTAGGATTTGGCGTAAATGGCAACGCTACCGGTGATGCCAAAGAACTTGGAGAGAATGAACGAATCGAGATTGAGTTCAATGATGGTGTGACGGAAGTCACTCTTCAGTACTCATGGTTAGCGCCGAATGAGCAGGCTAAATATGTTCTTTTGGACGCAGATAAGAATGTGATCTCTGAACATATTTTTAATGGCGTAACCGACCAAATTGATAATCAGTTCACAGCAAGTAGTCCAGACCAGCTTATTAAGTACATTACTCTTTCAACGCCTGGACATGAGGAAGGAGACAAAAACGGGAATGATGACTACCTGGTTCATGAGATTACCTATTCAACAGGAAAATCTTATGCTCTAACGTTAGACGTTGATGCTGGGCGGGATGCTTATAATGATGAAGAGATTACTTCCATTTTGATAACCACCCCTGTCGATACAGTACTTTCGCATGGTGAGAACCTTGGCACGAATGCGGATGGGAATACTGTTTGGTCATTGCCCCTGGAAGAGGGCGGAGGCCTTACTTACACTACTGACAGTAGCACTGGCATAGTGACGATTGAGGGGCTGAAAGTCAGCGTGCCTGCCAATTTTGAAGAAAATCTTGAGGTGACGGCCGCTGTTAGTGCGGAATATAGCTATGTGAACCAAACTGGTGATGCGCTGGTGGAAGTAACGAATGGATCTGATTCGGTTACATCTGCCCAGTACTTCACTCAGGAAGGTACGGCCGAGGACGATGTACTGACTGGTACTGCTGCAAATGACATTATCATTGGTGATGTACCTGGTTTGAAGTTAGTAGATGGTACGAATTACAACATTGCTTTTATGGTGGATACATCTGGTAGCATTTCGAACCATGATATTGCCAGTGCTAAGAGGTCACTTGAAGAAGTATTCAAGACGCTAAAGCAAAGTGCTGACGGCGAGAAAGCTGGTTCTGTCAATGTCTATTTGGTTGATTTTGATACCCAGGCTGGCTCAAATGTTAGCGTAAATTTATCCGACCCTGATGCATTAGTAAAACTTCAGTCTGTGCTAGATGGAATGCAGAGTGGCGGCGGTACAAACTACGAAGATGTATTTAAAACAACCGCTAACTGGTTCTACTCGGATGCTGTACAGAATAATGGCGGAAATAACTTGTCATATTTTATAACTGACGGACAACCTACGTATTATCAGGAAAATGAGAATAGACAATTTACTTATAATACGGAGTTTGATTCGAGCTTTAATATTAACAAAATTGACTATACGCCTGGAAAGATAATTTATGGTCGGTTTGACGAGTTGCTTATTGATAGTAATGGCAATGTCTACCAATGGAGTCTTTCTAATGTAGGGTGGAAGGTGAATGTCGTCGGTCAAGTCAATGAGGCTGGTGATGGCGGTTATGAAATTTCAATGACTGGTGGCAATGGTCAAGACACTACTCAATTGGTATTAGATAACTCTAAAGCAGGATTTGCATTATTGGACAAAGAATCCGAAATAAGGGCTATTGGTTTGGGTAGTGGGCTTAACGAAGAAAATCTGAGTGATTTTGATTCAGATGGCAGCGTTCAGACTGACATTAACCCAGAGGAGCTAGCAGAAGCGATTTTAGGGCAAAATGTTCAGTTGCCCCCTGCAGATGACGTTGTTTTAGGGGGAGACGGTGACGATATACTTTTTGGTGATCAATTTGCTTCTCCAAGTATTGAAGGGAACGGTATTTCAGCTCTCAAGGCCTATGTTGCCGACCAGTTGGGCGGGTTAGATGCCAATAGCGTAACTGCTGAACAGATGAATCAGTATATTACTGATAATAATGAAGGGGTCGGTAAGCTGACAGAGGCCTTAGGGGGCAATGACACTTTGCAGGGGGGAGAAGGAAGCGACATCCTCTACGGTCAAGGTGGCGATGACCTTCTAGTCGGCGGCGAAGGCAACGATCTGTTATATGGGGGTGCAGGCGCTGATACTTTTGCATGGGAGCTTGGTGATCAGGGTACCGAGGAGGCTCCTGCCACTGATACCGTAATGGACTTCAATCAGAATGAAGGGGATAGATTAGATATAGGCGAGTTGCTATCTAATATGGATGAGGACACTATTGATCAATACATCCATGTTGGTACTGATGACGAAGGTGAAACAGTACTCAACATCAGTACTAAAGGGGGTTTAGGTGACAACGGTGAAAATGCAGATCAGCACATTGTATTGAACGGCGTTGATATGGGAAGTCAAAGTTCATCAGACTTCCTCCAATCACTGCTTCAAGATGCCCCCAAGACCGAGTAATAACGCCTAGCAAGTCTACAAGGCCGCCTTTCGGGCGGCTTTGTTGTATCTAATCTAGATTTACTTATAGCAACAGATGTGTGTATTTACTCACAGAGGAAAGGCCATGCTCTACACCAAGCGCAATACATCCGGCGAGATCGTGATGCTCAGTAAGGAGCCAACGTCTGAGTGCAATGAGACTATCGCGCCAGATTCTCCCGAAGTGCTGGCTTTTCTGGCCGACCAGCCAGGCTCAGCGTCTCACTTTATAGCGTCTGATTTGGCGTTTGTAAGGGTGGTAGAAGACATTTTGGAAGTGCTTTTAGAAAAGGGAATTATCACCTTTACTGACCTGCCCGAAGCCGCACAGGCCAAGGTCATGGAGCGTAAATCTTTGCGGGTGAAAAATAACGTCGATTTATTAGGTGGTGACAGCGACACTATTTAGTCGCATTCCACTAAACAGTGCCGCTACGCTCGCTGTTAACGCCAGCCCCATCATCCCTGAGTGGGGCTTAAACGTGATGTACGCCCGGGCCGGTCGCGCCATCGACACCGACACGGAACAAGCAAACGAGTTCTTCGTCGTCTGCAACACCTTCCCCAATGACCTGAATGCCGAGTGAGTGGCATAGCGTGGCCATGCCACGCACGATGGTTTGCTGCTCATGTGAAGCATGCAGTTGGTGGATAAGGCTGCTATCCATTTTTAAGTAAGCAAGGCCCACGTCGTGCAGGTCAGCGAGCTTAGTGAATTCTGCCCCCACGTGCTCGATACCAAACGTGCACCCAAGCGGGCGTAAGGCAGCACAGAGCCCGCGCAAGCTGCCTATCGCATGGGTACTAAGTGTAGCGGGCACTTCAAAGCAGAGCTGTTTTGCAAGCAATGGGTGAGCAACCAGCAGGTTCCGCAGGTCGTTAACAAATTGGGTATTGGTAATTGACGCTGCAGAGAGATTGATCCCCACTGGTTTGAGATCGCTTTGAAGATTGTGCAGCGCCTTTTTGACTACCGCTAGATCAAGGGCGGGCTCCATATCAAAGCGGGTGACCCAAGGAATAAAGACGCCAGCGGTGTGCCATTTCCCCGCTAACTGTAATCGGGCAGGGCATTCGTAGTGAAGAATATCGCCGTGGGCGTCGACTACCGGGAAATAAGCCAACTCTGGGCCCGCTTGAATGGCTGCTTCAAGTGCGTGACGCCATTCGGCATGGCTGCTGTAAAGCGAAACACGTTCACGCTGACGCACCACTACCTGTTCAAAGGACGTTAGGCTTTCGGCTTGTGCCAACGCATCATCCAGCGTGGCTAGCAGTATGGCGCGTTCGTCATGCGGTGCATAAGGCACAATCGCAGTCGGTAAATATACCTCCACATCGGGCATTGTGGCGGTTACCTCGACTAAGGCTGCCATCACCTGGATTCTAAGTTCTTCTACATCATCCATCAGCGGTAGCATAAAGATAAAATCACTACCGTTCAGGCGACCTACTACGGGTTCTGACGAGACATTGTCCAGTTGCCCCAGCTGGGTAACCAGCGTCACTAATAGTTGGTCGGTGCCGGCGTAGCCGAGCTGCTCGTTAAGTGTCTCTAGTTCTTGAACGCGCACCATCACCAGCATGCCGGTAGCGCGAGCACCATCGCTGCTTAACTGAGACGAAAGCTTACCCATAAATACATCGCGGTTGAGCGCACCGGTGACTCGGTCGTGCTGTAAGTGGCGGCGCAATTCATCTAGTTTATGGCTTTCGTGACTCAGCATCTGATGAACATTGGCAGACAGTATGTTCATCGCCTGGGTAACTTGACGCAGTTCCAGCGTGCGTGGCTCTTCAATGGTGGTAAAACGCCGTGCGCTTATATCTTGTGCCTGTGCAACGACACGCGAAAGGGGGTGTTTAATGCCACGAACCACCATAGTAGCAATTGCCAGGCTAATGGCTCCGGCTAGCAAAAACCAGGCGGCCAGTTCGAGCGTGCTCCGCCAAAGCGAGGCATAAGCAAAGCTGTGCTGGCTATCAAGTTCCAGCGTACCGAACTGCCGCCAGCCGTCTTGAATGGTGGCGGTGCCGCTAGGTACATCAAACTCAACCAACTGACGAAACCAGACTGGTACGTCGCCGGTATAGGTATCGGCAACGCGCTCAATCAGTACACTTCCATCGGTATCACGCAGGGTAATTTGACGGTAGTAGCCGGTATCAAATTGAGCCGCTATTAACAGCTCTAACGTCACCAGCTCTTTATCGAGCTGACTCATGGAAAGCGCCAGTGCGTTGGCATTATCGGCATTCTTAATACGCACTTCCTGCTCAATATAATCGCGACTGGTGGTAATGCTGATGGCAAGACTGCCCACGAACGACAGCAGAAGCAGGGCGATAATGGCGAGCCAAAGTTGTTTTATAAGTGACATCGTGCCAATTCCTCTTAAATGAAACCCTGGGTTTGCATACGTTCGATGACGCTGCGCCAGCGTGAGAGCCGAGCGAGCGGGTCGGCGCGAGATTCAGATGAGCCGCCAGCCCAAAGCCCTTCACTGTTAAAACTAAACAGTGGATCGAGATCTGTACGCTGAGAAGCAGGGGTAATAGAAGGGACAATATTATCCAGTACCAATGGTTCTGCATCCGGTGTCGAGTAATAGCCCAGCACCATGTGGGCTTGGGTAATTTGACTGCGTCCAATGCGCGCGCGGACATAAATCATGCGTAGATACTGACTGGTAACACCCAATTGTTTGAGGGTAATGTATTTAGCAATGGAGTAGTCCTCACAATCGCCCTGGCCTTTACCCATGGCTTCCAAGGGCGTGGCCCAGAAGTCTTCCTCCCCCCAAATACGAATATCATCGACCCATCGGATGCGGCGATTGAAGAAGTCATTAACCCCGCGCAGCTTGGCTTGAACATTTTGGTTCTGTAGCTGTTGAAGTAGAGCAAGCCACTCTTCTAATACGGCTAGGCCAACCTGACCATACTTTTGCTGCATGCTTTGACGAAGGCGCTGAGGGTTGAATGCTGACGCAGGTGTTGGATGAATTCCCAGCCCTACGCCCAAGCAAAGCGCGCCGACCGTTGTTAAGAACTGTCGACGCGAAAAAGTAGCAGGGCTGTGAGCAGAAGATGCAGGCATGAGCCGCCATTCGTAACTGTCAAATAGGCCTTAAGATTACAAGCTGGCGTGGTGAAGTGCTACATCTCTCAGTCAAAAGGGTGGGCTTACTGAACCGCTGCCTGATGCGTTGTCTCTAACTGCCCCTCAACCAGGGGCTCAATCAGCGGCTCAAGCTCGGGCCACACATTGTCGAGGATAATCGGCTGCGCATCGGCGGTAGGGTGAATGCCGTCACTTTGCATAAGCGCGTCGTTTAGGGCGATATCCTCCAGCAAGAAAGGCACTAGAGAAATGTCGTACTCTTCAGCCAGCGAGTGGAAAGCCCCGGTAAAGGCGTCCCGGTACGCTTGACCATAGTTGGGCGGTATATCGATCCCTAGTAGCAGTACTTGTGCACCTGCCTCTTGGCTCTGCTCAATCATGCTGGCTAAGTTCGCCTGCATTTGATTGGGTGCCAGACCGCGCAAACCGTCATTGCCGCCTAATTCCAGTAGAACAATATCCGGCTGCTGCTGTCCGAGAATATCAGAGAATCGTTGTAGACCTCCGGATGTGGTTTCACCGCTAATGCTGGCGTTAATGACGTTCACCTCGCCTTCTAAACGCTCTGCCAGTAGGCTCACCCAACCCTCTTCACGCTCAATACCGTAGGCGGCGCTTAAACTATCGCCCATCACTAATAGGCTGGGTAACTGTTCGGTATTGGTAGGCGCTGCGTTGATAGGCACCGAGGCAAAGGTGACTATCAGCAACACCAGCCATCCGGTTACCATGCGGTTCAGTCCATGCCATGCCACAGGGATGCCACGCTTCATGTCTTACTCCTTAAATCAAAACCCTTCAGATCAAAGCCCTTCAAACTCAGGCTCTTCAAATCAAAGCCCCTCAGATAAAACTGCCAATACTGCTACGGGTATATCAATGTCGAGCGAGTCACCCCGCAGTGAACGCCAGCCTGATAACGACAACCAAGCGTTAAGCGATGTTCCACAAGGCGCCGTTAGGCATTCCGTTCTGCATGCCGACAAGCTGTCTAAAAAAGTGACGAGCGGTGAACGCTCACTAACTATCTTACACGACCTATCGCTAAGCGTGGCGGCAGGTGAAAGTGTGGCGATTCTAGGCAAGAGCGGCGCGGGAAAATCAACCCTACTAGGGCTACTGGCTGGCCTTGATACCCCAAGCGACGGTGAGCTAACACTCTTCGGCCATGCGCTGAGCCGCTTGGATGAAGATGGGCGAGCTGCGCTACGCGCTGGGCGAGTGGGCTTTGTTTTCCAGAACTTCCAACTGCTGCCCACCTTGAGCGCGCTTGAGAACGTCATGTTACCCCTCGAACTCTCACCGCGTGCAGGGGAGACACAAACCGCTGCTCAGTGGTTGGAGCGTGTTGGGCTTGGCGAGCGAGTGAATCACTTACCCAAACAACTTTCCGGTGGTGAGCAGCAGCGCGTTGCCGTAGCCCGTGCTTTCGTTACCGACCCCGAGCTGGTGTTTGCCGATGAACCTACCGGTAATTTGGACCCCGACACCGGCGCGCAAATCATTGATCTGCTCTTCACCCTAAACCGGGAAGCAGGCACCACGCTGATTTTAGTGACTCACGACCATGCTCTGGCGCGCCGCTGTGATCGCTGCCTACGATTAGACCATGGAAAATTAGAAGCGTTTGTACCCACCGCGGCTCCGATTGACGAGGGCGCGCAATGAGTGATGTGAATTGGCGCCTGGCCATGCGCAGCCTCAGGCGAGACCTGCGAGCCGCCGATGTACGTGCGCTGTTTATCGCCCTGGTATTGGCGGTCGCAGCTTCTACCATGATTGCGTTTTTCCTTGATCGCCTAGAGCGCGGCTTAGAGCGCCAGGCGGGCCAGATGCTGGGTGGCGATCTGGTGCTAGAGCAGCGTGATCCGTTTTCAGAGGAGCTGCGAGAACGCCTTGAAAATGCAGGTTTCGTACTGAGTGACCAAGTCGATCTGGTATCAATGATTAGCCGCGATGGACGTTTTCAACCGGCTAGCTTAAAAGCCGTGGATGAGGTCTACCCTCACTACGGCGCCTCTTCGGTCGACTTTGGCAATGGCACCGAACAAATAGCGTCTGGTCCTGCCCCTGGCGAGGCATGGGCGGACCCACGTTTGATAGAACTGGTCGAGATAGAACTGGGTGACCGGGTCCAAGTGGGCCAGACTGAGCTTGAGGTGACAGGGATCATTGAGCGCGAAGCGGACCAGTCCGGTGGCTTCAGTAATTTTAATCCACGCTTAATGATTAATACCGCCGATGTCGAAGCCACCGGCCTTGTTCAAGAAGGCTCGCGGATTGAGTTTGAAATTCTAGCCGCTGGCCCGCCAGAAGCGCTTGATCAAGTGCAAGGCCTGCTTGCTGAGCTACGCCGTGATGGGGTAGAAGTGCGCGATGTTCGCGTTGACCGGCCCCAGCTTGGCAATGCCTTGCAGCGGGCAGAAAGCTATCTGGGGCTGGCCGGTTTAGCCGCAGTGTTGCTCGCTGGGGTGGCGGTGGCGATGTCGACTCGCCGTTATGTGGAGCGCCACCTGGATACTGCCGCACTGTTGCGTTGCTTTGGCGCCAGTCAGCGGCAGTTGGTGACGATTTTTTCTCTTCAGCTAATGGGCTTGGCGCTGGTAGCCGCCGCAATAGGGGCGCTGCTTGGGCTGATTGGCCAAGCGGTGCTTATCTGGCTGTTGGTGAGTTTCTTACCCATGACGCTACCGCCGCCTGGTCTTATGCCGTTGGGGTTAGGCGTATTTACCGCCCTTGCCGTGCTGGTGGGGTTTGCGGGGCCGACACTGCTGCGTATCAAACGGGTGAGTGCATTAAAAGTTCTGCGTCGTGAATTAGACCCGCTGCCGCCTTCGGCCTGGCTGGTGGTGGGTGTGGCAAGCCTCGTGTTCGGTGGGCTGCTGTGGCTCTATTCGGGTAGCTTGCCGCTGGCGATTGCGCTGTTGATTGGAGGGGCGGCTCTGCTCGGTGTGCTGTGGATGATTAGCGCACTGCTGCTGAGTGGTTTGTTGCGCGTTGTACAGCGATTCTCCGGGCGTAGTGAGTGGTCACAAGCGCTCCGTTTGGGCGGCCGCCAGCTAGCACGGCGTCGCCAAGCGGGCCTAGGCCAGTTACTGGCCTTTTCAGTGACCTTCTTTGCCATGGCGATGATTGTGTTGGTTCGGGGCGACCTGCTGAGTACTTGGCAGGATCAACTGCCTGACAATACCCCCAACTACTTTGCCATCAATATCCAGCCTTCCGAGCGTGATCCTTTCGATGCGGCAGTTTCGCCACGGGTAGAAACCCAAAGCACCCTCTACCCAATGGTGCGTGGGCGAGTGATTGCGATTAATGGTCAGCCGCCTGGAGATGCCGTGCCGCCTGATGCCCGCGGTGATAACTCGCTGCGCCGAGAGCTCAACCTGACGTGGCAATCTGAAGTGCCCGAAGGCAATGCTGTGGTGGCCGGTGAGTGGTTCTCGCCAGCCCAGTTGGGAGGCGACGCTACCAGTGAGGAGGGCAGTGAAGGCCAAGGCTGGATGAGCGCCGTTGAGGCAACGCAGCAAGCGGCGCCAGTGCCCATCTCCATGGAGGATGGGCTCGCTGAAAGGCTTGGCTTAAGCATCGGTGATGAGGTGACCTTCTCGGTGGGTAGCGATGAAATCACCACCCAAATTACCAGCCTGCGAAGCCTGAATTGGGATAGTTTTCAGCCTAACTTCTTCGTCATTTTTCCGCCAGGAGTGCTGGAACAGTTTGGCCATAGCTACATTACCGCCTTTCATCTGCCTGAAGCGGAGCAGGGGTTGATCCGGGAACTGATTACCGAATTCCCGGGGGTTTCCTTACTGAATGTTGATGCCATTTTGGGCCAGGTGCGGGATGTACTCGGCCAGGTTACGCGGGCGGTGGAGTTAGTGCTTGCATTGGTCCTGTTGGCAGGGGTAAGCGTACTGTATGCCGCACTGACCGCAAGCTTACCGGTGCGTGCCCATGAAAGCGGCCTATTACGCGTATTTGGTGCAGGCAGTAAAATGATTTCAAGGGTGCAGGGCGCTGAATACGCGTTGTTGGGCTTGGCCAGTGGGTTGATGGGCGCGGTGCTGGCCGAACTAACCACGGCTGCGCTGTACATCTTTTTGTTGGATCTAACCCCGCGCTTTCATCTGGGACTATGGATTTTCCTCCCCATTGGCGGTGCTGTGCTGATTGGCGTGATAGGTCATGCACTCTCGCGGGGATTACGTCGCCAAGCGCCAGCGGCCAGCCTGGGGCTACTCGGTGAGGCTTGAGCCTATTTTGCGAGCCAGAAACCGACCACCAGGGCGCTGATGACAGCAACAAAAAAGACCAGATTACGAGCGCGGGTATCGCGGTGTGGTTTCATAATGGCACCAAATGCGGGTGGAGGTAAAAGAGGCGGAAGCATTACGCCGGGCATGGTAACGTTTGTCGCTTACGTCGTCATCTTGCTTGCCTTATGACGTTGCCGTTTGTTCAGGATCGTTGATTATGCCCCACACCGAATCTACGGCTGCACGCAGCGTTGCGCCGCAGCCGCTTTCTTTTTCCCAGGGTCGCTTGGCCGCCCTTAGTTGGGGGCGCGCTGATGCCCCGGTTTGGCTGGCTCTGCACGGCTGGCTGGATAATGCGGCCAGCTTTTCACGCTTAGCTCCCCTGCTGGTGGAAAAGCTCGGTATTCGCATAGTAGCGCTGGATTTTCGTGGTCATGGCCAGTCGGCGCACTTACCACAAGGCAGTGACGATGCCTTTTTTGACTACGCGCTATGGGGCTACTGCCACGATGTGTTGGATGCCATGGAAGACCTCGGCCTTAACCAAGTTAGCGTGTTGGCCCACTCCATGGGCGCCGCAGTGGCCTGCCTGCTTGCTGCTGCGATGCCGGAGCGCGTTGAGCGGCTAACGTTGATTGACGGGCTGGGGGCGCTCAATACGCCCATTGAAGAGACCGCCAGCCAACTGCGCAAAGGACTGATAGCCCACCGTCGGTCACTTTCCCGCGCGCCGCGCTACCTGGATATCGAGAGTGCCATCGCTGCACGTGTTGCCGGAGGTGTCACGCCGGTGGATACCATTACGGCCACACCGCTAGTGGAGCGCAACACCCAGCCCACCGCCGATGGCCATGTGCAAATGCGCACCGACAGTCGCTTGCTGAAGCCTTCATTGGTGCGCTTCACACCCGAACAGGTGTTGTCATTGCTGGCGGAAATTAGCGCTCCAGTGCTATTGGTTGAAGGGGAGCAGGGGATTCTGTGTGAACGTGACTGGGCGGTTCAGGCGCGGCAAGCAGTCAAGGAATTGACCCGTCACGTGCTTAATGGTGGCCATCATTTGCATCTGGAGCCCCGCGCCGTAGCGCAAGTCTCTGCAATAATCAGCGCTCATTGGGTTATGAGCGACAGGGTTACGAGCGACAGGGTTAAGAGCGATAAGGCCTAGCGATGGATGGCAGTATGAACGAATTGGTGCATGTCAGTAGTGGGAACAAGGTCGCTCTGGTGTTGGGCAGCGGCGGTGCGCGCGGCTATGCGCATATTGGGGTAATTGAAGCACTTGAGGCGCGGGGCTTTGACATCATCGCCGTATCAGGATGCTCGATGGGCGCGCTGATCGGTGGTATTTACGCGGCAGGCAAGCTGCCTGAATACCGCGATTGGGTGTGCAACCTTGACTACCTGGACGTACTTAAATTGGTCGACGTGACCTGGAGCCCCATGGGTGCGATGCGTGCCAGCAAGATCATGAGCAAGCTGGAAGCGCTGGTGGGCGATATATTAATTGAAAACCTCGCGATTCCAGTGACAACGGTGGCAACGGATCTGGTTCGCCAGCGGGAAGTGTGGTTTCAAAATGGCCCCTTATTACAGGCGATTCGCGCCTCAATTGCCGTGCCGGGAGTAATAACGCCAGTGCATTTGGGTGATCAGGTGTTGGTGGATGGCGGGTTGCTTAACCCGCTGCCGATCATGCCTGTGGTGGCGGCTCATCAAGCGGACTTTGTGGTAGCCGTCAACGTGACCGCGCATAGCCCACTGCCAGTCACCTTAGAGGAATTGCTGCCTAAGGAAGAGGAAGCCGTCGATAGCCGTAGTAAAAAAGAGATTGATCGCGATCAAAACATGGGTAACTGGATGGGGGATGTGCGCGCCGCTACGCGAAAACTGTGGGCGGGGATGGGAGCGAATGGGGAGGGGGCAAGCGGAGAGGGCGAAGAGCTGGAGGAGACCACTGAAGCCCGTGGTAAGCGGGAGTGGAGCAAGCTCGATATGATTCTTGAGTCGTTTGATATTACTCAGGCGGCGCTGGCCAAGTACAAGGTGGCGGGCTACCCGCCCGACGTGCTGATCGAAATACCCAAAACAGTCTGCAGTACCTACGAATTCCACCGCGGCAAGGATTTGATTCGCCTGGGCAGGCATCTGGCCGATGAAGCGCTGGAGCGGCGCATGCCGAGTATCGCGTCCGACGCTACCGAGTAATGGCTACTGGCCCCGCTTGCGCAGCAATATATACACCGCACCGGTGCCACCATCGATATCGATAGCGGAGCAGAAAGCCAGTACGCCGGGCCACTCACGCAACCAGGCATTGGTATGGCTTTTAAGCACAGGGAAGTCGGAGGTGGTGCCCCACGCTTTGCCATGCACCACCAGTACGCAGCGTAAGCCTTGGCTGGCGGCGTCGCGCAAAAAACTCTCCAGTTCCGCACGCGCCTCTTCCAGCGTATAGCCGTGCATATCAAGTCCCGCTTGCCACGCCGTTTGGCCACGTTTTAGTTGGCTAAAAGTACGCCATGGTAAATCCGGTACACAAAACTCTAAATACTCAGAGGGGCGCACGGCCTCCACCCGGCCATCGGAGGTGCGCCCGCTGAACTGAGGCGTATTACTTTCAACAGCCGCATGGCGTCTAGCCTCATGGGCCTTGCCGTCAATTTTAGGTTTGCCTGGATCGGCCTTGTTAGTCGCGATACGGCGCACGCCTGCCGCCTTTAACGCATCGCGAAAGGCATTGATATCGTCATCGTCGGGCAGGTGGCGGCGTTGCGTCATGGTAGGCTCGGGTGGCAAAAAGTGGCAAATAAAGGTGAAACAGATGAAGACGCACAGTATAGCGGGCTGAGCGTTGCTGTGAACCGGACGGCGTGAAAGGTACAATCTTTTTATTCGTTGCATGAATAAAGCGTTATCGGCTGTATTCATCATTATCGTCAACCAGGAGCCGCTGTGACCACGCATCTAAACGTTGAGCATTCTCACTCAACCCTTTCTCTGTCGGAATCCTTGCTGGTGAGCCAGCTCTTTACCCTACGCGACTATCTGCGCTGGGTCTCCAGCGAGTTTTATCTGGCGGGCCTGCACTACGGTCATGGGACCGATTCTGCCTGGGATGAGGCGGTGGCACTCTGCTTAGGCGCGCTGCACTTGCCGTGGAACATCGATCCCGGTGTGCTAGAGGCGCGGCTACTGCCCGTTGAACGTCAGCGCATTATTGCCCTAGCGCGGGAACGTGTTACCACCCGTCGTCCGCTTCCCTATTTATTGGGCGAGAGCTTTTTTGCCGGCCATCCGTTTAACGTCGATGAACGCGTGCTCATCCCTCGCTCGCCCATTGCCGAGCTGATTGAAGACGGCTTTGCCGCCTGGTTTCCTGAAGAGCCGCCTGCCAGTGTGCTGGATTTATGCACCGGTTCTGGCTGTATCGGCATTGCGACAGCGCTTTATTTACCCACCTGTGAAGTGGCGCTTGCCGATATTAGTCAGGAGGCCTTGGCCGTCGCGCGTCAGAATATTACCCGCCATGATGTGGGCGACCGGGTACGCGCCGTCGAATCGGACGTATTCAGCGGCTTAGAAGGCCGACGCTTTGATTTGATCGTTTCTAACCCGCCTTATGTCGATGCCCGCGACCTTGCCACCATGCCCGCTGAATTCCGCCATGAGCCATCGTTAGCGCTGGGCGCTGGCAGCGATGGCTTGGATATAGTGCGGCGCATTTTGCGCGAGGCGCGGGAACACTTAACGGAAGAGGGCTGGCTGATCGTAGAAGTCGGCAACTCCGATCGCCATGTGGAAGCGGCGTTTCCCGACGTCCCCTTCCTGTGGCTTGAATTCGAGCGTGGCGGCCAGGGCGTATTCGCCCTGAGCGCCGCTGAACTCGACGCCCATGCGGCGTCTTTCGTGTGAGGAACTAACCGCCATGTCTGGCAATACGTTTGGCAAACTATTTACCGTCACCACCTTCGGTGAGAGCCACGGCCCTGCGCTCGGCGCGATCGTTGATGGCTGCCCGCCCGGGCTGCCGTTGTGTGAAGCTGATTTGCAACATGATCTGGATCGCCGCAGGCCGGGCAGCTCGCGGCATACCACCCAGCGCAAAGAGCCTGATCAAGTGCGCATTCTGTCCGGTGTGTTTGAAGGCAAAACCACCGGCACCTCAATCGGGCTGCTAATTGAGAACACCGATCAGCGCTCTAACGATTATTCAAAAATCAAAGAGCAGTTCCGACCTGCCCATGCGGATTACACCTACCACCATAAGTATGGCCACCGGGACTATCGTGGTGGAGGGCGCTCCAGCGCCCGTGAAACCGCTATGCGGGTGGCTGCAGGGGCGATTGCCAAGAAGTATTTGGCTGCCCAAGGGGTGCAGATTCGTGGCTATATGAGTCAGCTGGGCCCCATCAAGATTGAGTTCAAACAGTGGGAGTCGGTGGGCCAAAATGCGTTTTTCTGCCCCGACCCGGAGCGCGTCGCTGAACTGGAAGCCTATATGGATCAGCTGCGCCGCGACCAGGATTCGGTAGGTGCCGAAATTACCGTGATTGCCGAAGGCGTACCGGTAGGGCTTGGCGAACCGGTATTTGACCGCCTGGATGCTGATCTGGCGCATGCTTTGATGAGTATCAATGCGGTAAAAGGGATTGAGATTGGCGCAGGGTTTGGCTGTATCGCCCAGCGCGGTAGTGAGCATCGTGATGAGATGACGCCAGAGGGCTTTCTTTCCAATAACGCTGGCGGCGTGCTCGGTGGTATCTCTAGCGGGCAGCCGATTGTAGCGCGCTTAGCGCTGAAGCCCACTTCCAGCATCACTACGCCGGGCCGCTCTATCGATATTCATGGTCAGGCAGTCGAGGTGGTGACTAAAGGGCGCCACGACCCCTGCGTAGGGATTCGCGCAACGCCCATTGCTGAGGCAATGATGGCGATTACGCTGTTGGATCACTGGCTACGTCAGCGTGGTCAGAATGGCGATGTTAACGTTGATACACCGCGTTTAACTCAGCGATAACGCATCACGGTGAGGTTTGCAGTTCGCTGCTACACTCAAACAAAACAATTGCATGAGTAGTCGTCATGAAAAACAGTGCAGGAGCCGCCTATGAAAATTAATGTTGAGTTTGATCTTACCCCCGATGAATTTCGCCAATCACTGGGGCTGCCTGATGTCGAAGCTTTCCAGAAAAATCTGCTAGAGAATATTCAGCGGCAGATGGAGTCTGGGGTGGAAGGCTATGACCCTATGAGCCTAATGCGGCCTTTCCTGCAGCAACCGATGATGCAGCAAGGGCTTTCTCAAGGGCTAGCTAACTTCGGAACCTACCAGCAAATGATGCTCGATATGTTGCGGCAAGCGGGCAGCGCCAGCGCTTCTTCAGCCCACAGCAATGATGATGATAAGAGGGGGGGGACTAACTCTAAAAGCAATGCGGAAAGCGGTACTTCCAGCAAAGCAAAGTCAACGGCATCGTCACGTTCCCGTTCTGAAACAAGAAGCAGCGGCACATAGATTGAAGCAAGCAGTTAACGCGCATTAACTTAACTGGTGGTTTTCCACCTGTTGAGGTAGGACAGAGTAATATGGCAAAGCGGTTCAGGCTTGCACGGTGATACTGAAATCACACCACTGTTGCAATGCAGCATGCCAAAGATTACTCTTTTTGCAGTGCAGCAGAGCTACATTACGGTGAGTCACTCCAAGGCTCATGCCAAGGAACGATACAGGAGCAGACACTATGCAAGACAATATGATGGACGCCTTTAACGCCCAAACTAAGCAGATGTTTGAGCCAATGCGAAAAATTAATTCGCTGATGCTCAACAATATGGAAAAAATGACCCAGTATCAGCTGGAAGCCATGAAGCGCTACAGCCAGATGGGTACTGAGCGCATTCGTAGCGCCACTGAAATTCAAGACGCAGAAAGCCTGCGTGATTTCGGCACCAAGCAAGCCGAGATGATGAACGAACTTTCCCAGCAGATGCAGGAAGATGCGCGGGTGATGAGCGAAATGAGCCTGCAGTTTAAGTCTGAAATGGAAAAGATGTTCAGTGAAGCCGGGCAGCAAATGTCCGACCAAGCCAAGGCTACTGCGAAAGGGGAGCAGCCTGCGAAAGCCTCCAGTCACTCATCGCGCAAAAGCTGAGTGACGACATCATCGCGGCGCCTTAGGGCGCCGCGATGCATTTAAAACGTTGCAACGATAAAACCTTGTCATATCGAAGCCTTATTGTATAAAAACTTTATCGTATTAAAAACTCAGCTATATAACAGTTTGGTCTTGGTCAAAGTGGTCGGTGCGCCTGGAGAGGGCGTAGGGAGAGTTAGTATGCAGTCAGCGTGGCACAATCCGTTCCAGGCATTATCATCAGGGCTTTCTCAAGGGCTAACCCAAGGTCTTTCTCAAGGGCTAGCCGATGAAATAGCCAAGGGCTTACCTGAAGGGTTATCTCAAGCAGAGCTTGAAGAGTGGAATAATCAGCTCAAAGAGATCGGTGAGCAGTACCAAGGATTGATGCAGGATCTGCTTTCCCGTATCGCACCAAGTGAAGCCGCCGACTCCATTTATAGCGATATGCGCGAAAGCTTTGAAGCGGGTGCGCAGTCGCTGATGCAGAATCCTACTTTGCTGTGGGAAACCCAGGCCCGGTTGGTGCAGGATCAGTGGCTGTTGTGGCAGCAAGCCATGCGCGGGATGGCTGGCGAGCAGGTTACCCCGTTGATCACGCCGGCCAAAAATGACCGCCGTTTTAAAGACGAGGCGTGGACACAAGACCCGCACTATATGGCTATTATGCAGCAGTACCTACTGTTTTCGCAGATGGTGGAAGAGCTGGTTGAAAGCCTAAGCGGTTTAGACGAAACCAAAAAGCGTAACCTGATGTTTTACGCGCGCCAGTTGGTCAACGCGATGGCGCCGACAAATTTTATGGGCACCAACCCTGAAGTCATGCGCCGCACGCTTGAAACCCGTGGCCAGAACTTGGTGGATGGATTAGCTCGCCTGCGCGAAGACTTGGGCAATTCTGCCGAGGGTATCAATGTCTGCATGACGGATCGCGGCGCTTTTGGCGTGGGTGAAAATATCGCCGTAACACCCGGGGCAGTGGTCTACGAAAACGAATTGATCCAGTTGATCCAGTACACCCCCACCACGGAAAAAACCTTTAAAACGCCGTTGCTAATGGTGCCGCCGTGGATCAATAAGTACTACATTCTTGACCTACGTGAAGATAACTCAATGGTTAAGTGGCTGGTGGATCAAGGCCATACCGTCTTTCTGATCTCCTGGCGTAACCCTGGCCCTGAACAACGCGATATCACCTGGGCCGACTATATGCAGATGGGGCCCATCAGCGCGATGGAAGCCATCGAACAGGCCTGTGGTGAGAAGTCGGTCAATCTACTCAGCTATTGCGTGGGGGGCACACTAGCCGCCTCTACAGTGGCCTATCTCACCAGCACGCGGCGTGGGCGCAAAGTAAAGTCGGTTACTTATATGGCGACGCTGCAGGATTTTCGTGACCCTGGCGATATCGGCGTATTTCTTAATGAGCGAGTGGTAGAAGGCATTGAGCAGACGCTGCAGTTGAAAGGCTATCTTGATGGTCGTTCAATGGCATATACCTTCAACTTGCTGCGTGAAAATGATCTATTTTGGTCGTTTTACATCAATAATTATTTAAAGGGCGAAACGCCCGCCGCCTTTGACCTGCTTTACTGGAACACGGATGGCACCAACCTTCCTGCCGGGACGCACGCTTGGTACCTGCGCTATATGTACCTGGAGAACCGTCTCGTTGAGCCTGGCGGCATTGAATTGGATGATGTGAAAATAGACCTGCGTAAAATCTCCACGCCCAGCTATTTCGTGTCCACCAAAGAGGATCACATCGCCAAGTGGAACAGCACTTACTATGGGGCTTTGTTACCTAAAGGGCCGGTTACCTTCGTATTGGGCGGATCGGGCCATATTGCGGGTATTGTTAATCCACCCCATAAAAACAAGTACGGCTACTGGACGAACGAAGCGCTGCCGGAAACGCATGATGAGTGGCTAGCAAACGCAGCGGCTCATGAAGGCTCCTGGTGGCCCCATTGGCAGTCTTGGATGACTGAGAATGGCTATGCCGATAGCGAAAAGATGGTGCCTGTGCGCCAACCTGGCGATGGTCAGCTCAAAGTGATTGAGCCTGCGCCAGGGCGCTATGTGAAGATGACGATTCCAGAGGTACTAGGGGAAATTCCAGCTAAATCTTAATGGGCACCTAAAAGGTGGTACGTGGGTACTCTAACGGGTCGCGAGTTAAAGGTACTTCCCAACAGAAAAGCCCGCGGACAAATGTCCGCGGGCTTTTTTTCGTCGAGATCAGTTACGAATCAAGTAGTCAAAAGCGCCGAGCGATGCTTTAGCACCTTCGCCCATGGCGATAATGATCTGCTTGTAGGGCACGGTGGTCACATCGCCTGCGGCAAATACGCCGGGCACGGATGTCATGCCATGGGCATCGACAATGATTTCACCACGCGGCGTCATTTCGATCGGTGAGCCTTTCAACCACTCGGTGTTAGGTACCAGACCAATCTGAACAAAAATACCTTCTAACGCGATGGATTTGCTCTCATCAGTCGTACGGTCTTTATAGTTCAAGCCATTGACACGGCTGCCGTCACCGGTGACTTCGGTCGATTGGGCGTTGAGAATGATATCAACGTTAGGCAGGCTCTTGAGCTTTTTCTGCAGCACCGCATCAGCGCGCATCTCGCCCATAAACTCAACCAGCGTGACGTGGCCGACAATGCCCGCTAAGTCAATCGCCGCTTCAACACCCGAGTTACCACCCCCTATAACCGCTACCCGCTTGCCTTTGAACAGCGGACCGTCACAGTGAGGGCAGTAGGCAACCCCTTTGTTGCGATACTGCTGCTCGCCGGGCACGTTCATCTCACGCCAGCGGGCGCCTGTCGCCAGTACTAGCGTCTTGCTCTTCAGCTTAGCGCCGGACTCAAACGATACTTCGTGAAGGCCGCCTTCTGTCTCGGCAGCTTTAAAGGAAGTAGCAAGCTGCAGGTTCATGACGTCAACTTCGTAATCTTTGACATGCTCTTCTAGCGCGCTGACCATTTTCGGGCCTTCGGTGTGTGACACCGAAATGAAGTTTTCAATGCCCATGGTGTCCGCCACCTGACCACCGAAGCGCTCAGCGGCAACGCCGGTATTGATGCCTTTGCGCGCCGAGTAGATAGCCGCCGCAGCACCTGCCGGGCCACCACCAATGACAAGCGTATCGAAAGCGGCTTTTTCGCTCAGCTTTTTGGCATCGCGTTCGGCGGCACCGGTATCAACCTTGGCCAGAATCTGTTCAAGCGTCATGCGGCCCTGGTCGAACGGTTTACCGTTCAAATAGACGCTCGGCACCGACATGATTTCCCTAGACTCGACTTCATCCTGAAACAGTGCGCCGTCAATAGCGACGTGGCGCACATTTGGGTTGAAGATGGCCATCAAATTGAGTGCCTGAACCACGTCCGGGCAGTTCTGGCACGACAGCGAGTAATAGGTCTCGAAAAGCATCTCGCCATCTAATGCTCGAACCTGATCAAGCAATTCGTCAGACGTCTTAGGCGGATGACCGCCAACGTGCAGCAGGGCAAGCACTAACGAGGTGAACTCGTGGCCCATAGGAATGCCTGCAAACACCACGCCAGTCTCTTCACCGGGGCGGTTGATCGCAAACGATGGCGTACGTGCATCCTGACCATCGCTGTGCAGGGTAATCTTGTCGCTCAGGCTGCTGATATCTTCCAACAGACCGAGTAACTCTTGTGACTTGGCACCGTCATCGAGGGACGCAACGATCTCGAACGGCTGAGTCACTTTTTCCAGATACGCTTTTAACTGGGATTTTAAATTGGCGTCCAGCATGACAGTAGCTTCCTCGCAGGTAACAGACGTATTGAACACACGTGTGTGACGGTGCTAATCATTAACATTTTAAAAAACAGTTTTAACAACAGGTTTAATAACAGCTTTAAAACAGAACGCCCGGGCGAAACCCGGGCGTTGAACATGCACGCACTTGCGCAGCAAAAAAGAGCAAGGGCGTGAAAACCGCGAGCGGTTTAGATTTTGCCTACCAGATCCAGAGAAGGAGCGAGAGTCTCTTCGCCTTCTTTCCACTTGGCTGGGCACACTTCGTTCGGGTTGGCGCGAACGTATTGAGCGGCTTTCACTTTGCGCAGCAGTTCTTCGGCATTGCGACCGATGTTGCCGGCGTTAATTTCGACGATCTGGATTTTGCCGTCGGGGTCGACAACAAAGGTGCCGCGCTCGGCAAGACCGGCTTCTTCGATCAAGACTTCGAAGTTGCGTGAAATGCGCAGCGTCGGATCCGCAATCATCGGGTACTGAAGTTTGCCGATGGTGTCAGAGCTATCGTGCCATGCCTTGTGAGTAAAGTGGGTATCGGTTGAAACGCTGTAGATTTCAACGCCCAGTTTTTTGAATTCAGCATAGTTGTCGGCTAAGTCACCAAGCTCAGTCGGGCAAACAAAGGTGAAGTCAGCGGGATAGAAGAAAAAGATGGACCACTGACCCTGCATGTCGGCTTCAGTAACATCAACAAATTCGCCATTCAAATAGGCAGTTGCTTTAAACGGCTTAACTTCAGTGTTGATCAATGACATTCAGATAATCTCCAGGATTGGTGAATGAATAATGTGAAATTTTTGATAATACTAATGGCTAACGACTAATGGCTAAAATTAAGAATAGCCATGCCATCAATAGTTTTTCTCTATTGACTAGGTCGTTGTCGTTGTACTAGCTGGTTAATGGGGTCGATGAAGCAAAATACAAGAATTTTTCACATTGGCTTGCGGTAGGCGTCACTGCACCGCAAAATTCGCACGGTCAGCGTTATGACCTACGCTATTGTTAGCCGTGGGCCAGCTGGCACAAACAGCCGTAGCCAAGCGTTATTAACAGCGAGAGCTAAAAACGAGTGGCTCAAAAACGTCGCTAATAGAGCTTAGACAAATAGAGCTTTGACATTAGGAGCAGTGATAATGGGGAACATCCACAAACTTTCCGCGGCCGTTGCGGCCATTTCGTTTGCCGCAGCGGCTAGCGCTGCCCACGCCGACGAGGTGCGGGTTTTTAACTGGTCAGATTATATTGCCCCGGAAACGCTGGAAAAATTCACCGAGCGTACCGGCATTGAAGTGACCTACGACGTTTATGACAGCAATGAAATTTTGGATGCCGCGCTGCTCGCTGGGCGCTCCGGCTACGATGTGGTGGTACCCTCTACCCACTATTTTACTCGTCAATTAAGCGCCGGTGTTTACCAGCCGCTTAACCATGAGCTACTGCCCAATTTAGACAATCTCAACTCCGACCTGATGGCCAACTTGGAAGCTATTGATGCGGGTAGCGAATACTCGGTTCCTTATATGTGGGGCACTAACGGTGTTGGCTATAACGTTGAGCGTGTAAAGGAAATCCTCGGTGACGACGCCCCCTTGGACAGTTGGGCGCTGCTGTTTGATCCTGAAATAACCGCTGCGTTGAGCGAGGCAGGTTGCGGCTTGTCGATGTTAGATTCAGGTGATGAAATGCTCTCGCCCGCCATGGCGTATTTGGGCTTGGACCCGCTTAGTGAAAGTATTGATGACCTGGAAGCTGGCGGCGAGCTGATTGCCGACGTTCGCGACGATATGACCTACTTCCACTCCTCGCGTTATGTCTCTGATCTGGCGAATGGCGATATTTGCGTCGCCGCAGGTTACTCCGGTGATATTTTCCAAGCTGCGGCGCGTGCTGAAGAAGCTGGTCGTGATTTCAGTATTGGTTACAGCATTCCCAAAGAAGGCGCTGCCCTTTGGTTCGATATGATGGCGGTACCCGCCGATGCGCCGAACACTGAAAACGCCCATGCGTTTATCAACTTTATTCTTGATCCGGAAATCGCCGCTGAAATTACCGAGTATGTGCGGTATGCCAACCCCAACGCGGCGGCCAATGAATATCTCTCTGATGAGATTATCAATGACCCGGCTATTTACCCGGAAACTGAGGTCATGCAAAACCTGTACGTAGCGATTGAAAAGCCTCAAGATGTGCAACGCGCACGTACACGGATCTGGAATCGTGTGAAGTCTGGTCGTTAAAACCGACATTTATCCGACGGCGAGCCAGAGGCATTTCCTCACCGGCTCGCTGTTCGTCTTTATTAATGCCCGGGTTACCGGGCCTTTTGATGGGAGTGGCGAATGGTCACTACGCCCCTGTCGAACGAGCCTTCATCTGCTGCGCCAAGCACTCCTTCCGCATCACGTCCTCAGGGTAAAGCCCCACGGTTTGCCGAGGATGTCGTGCTGGAAGTGAAGCGCTTGAGCAAACGATTTGATGATGCGCTGGCGGTGGATGATGTCAATTTGCAGGTTAAGCGCGGCGAAATTTTCGCGTTATTAGGGGGATCCGGGTCGGGGAAATCAACCTTGCTGCGGATGCTGGCGGGGTTTGAGACGCCAACAGAAGGGCGCATTTTGTTAGACGGTGTCAATATCACCGCAATGCCGCCTCACAAGCGGCCCATCAATATGATGTTCCAGTCTTATGCCTTATTTCCGCATATGACGGTTGCCCAGAATATTGCCTTTGGTTTAAAGCAGGACAAACTGCCCAAAGCCGATATCGACGCCCGTGTTGCGCAAATGCTCAAGCTGGTGCACATGGAGCGCTTTGCCAAGCGCAAGCCGCATCAACTTTCCGGCGGGCAACGTCAGCGGGTGGCACTGGCGCGCTCGTTGGCCAAGCGGCCCAAACTGTTGCTGCTGGACGAGCCTATGGGAGCGCTGGACAAAAAACTACGCACTGAAATGCAGCTGGAAGTGGTCGAGATCATCGAACAGGTAGGCGTTACCTGCATCATGGTGACGCACGACCAGGAAGAAGCCATGACCATGGCTGACCGTGTGGCGATCATGGCCGATGGCTGGATCGAGCAGGTAGGTTCGCCGGTGGATATTTATGAAAGCCCGGTAAGCCGTATGGTGGCTGAGTTCGTCGGTACGGTGAATCTGTTTGAAGGGGAAATTATCGAGGATGCTGCCGACCACTGCCGCATCGTCGCCCCTGCGCTGGAGCGTCCCATATATATTGATCATGGGATAACCACCCAAGCGATGGATCGCCGAGTGTGGGTCGCACTACGCCCCGAGAAAATCTGGTTAACCCGTGAAAAGCCCACCACGGAATATAACTGGGCGGAAGGCAAGGTGGATGATATTGCCTACCTGGGGGGCTTCTCGCTCTACTACGTGCGCACACCGTCGGGCCAGATGATCAAGGTCAGTATGGCCAATACAGAACGTCGCGGTGATCGACCTACCTGGGAAGACAGCGTCTATGTCCACTGGGAAGATCACAGCACTATTGTTCTGAATCGCTAGGGTCTTGAACCGCTAGCGTGGTGCCTTTCCTACTGCGAGGAGCCTGCCTTCAATGAAGCCATCTCGTTCTTCAGCACTGCTCAAACGCTTGAAACTGGGGCGGCGGACAGTGATTGCGTTTCCGCTCGTCTGGTTAACGCTGTTTTTCTTGCTGCCTTTTGCGCTGGTACTCAAAATCAGCCTGTCCGAGGCGGCGATTGCGATTCCGCCTTATGGGCCACTGCTTGAGTATGCCGACCAAACGCTGCATGTTTTTTTAAACCTGGGCAACTATCTCTTTCTCCTTTCGGATTCGCTCTATATCGCCGCCTATTGGGGCTCCGTCAAAACGGCGTTCATAGCGACGGTGGCTTGTCTGCTGATCGGCTACCCAATGGCGTATGCCATGGCGCGGGCACCGGCTCGCTGGCAGCTGCTATTACTGCTGCTGGTCATGCTGCCTTCGTGGACGTCGTTTCTGATTCGTGTCTACGCCTGGATGGGTATTTTAAGCAATAGCGGGCTGATCAATAACCTACTGATAGGGATAGGGTTGATCGATTCTCCGCTACGCATGATGAATACCCAGTTTGCGGTCACGATTGGTATCGTTTACGCCTACTTGCCGTTTATGGTGTTGCCGCTGTATGCCCACCTAACCCGGATGGATAATTCTTTATTGGAAGCTGCTGCCGACCTGGGTTCGCGCAAGATCAATACCTTTATCAAAGTTACTTTGCCGCTCTCTATGGGGGGGATTGTCGCCGGTTCGATGCTAGTGTTTATCCCGGCGGTAGGCGAGTTCGTGATTCCCGAGTTACTTGGCGGCCCGGACACATTAATGATCGGTAAGGTGTTGTGGGAGGAGTTTTTCCTTAACCGCGACTGGCCCGTGGCGTCGGCGCTGGCCATGGTGATGCTGCTGCTGTTACTGGTGCCGATTGTCTGGTTCCATCGCTATCAGTCCAAGGAGCTAGCATCATGAGCAGCCTGCGACGGATCAACTTCTCAACGGTTATGCTGGTGCTTGGCCTGCTGTTTCTTTACCTGCCGATGTTTGTACTGGTGGTGTATTCGTTTAACGCCTCGAAACTGGTCACCGTGTGGGCTGGCTTTTCTACCCAATGGTACGGTGAACTATTTCGTGACGAGCAGATTCTATCGGCGGTGTGGACGAGTCTGAGGATCGCATTTTTCGCTGCCAGCATGGCGGTTTGCTTAGGCACCGTAGCGGCCTTTGTGATGACGCGCTACGGCCATTTCCGGGGTAAAACGGCACTCTCCAGCATGGTGACGGCGCCATTGGTTATGCCCGAGGTGATTACCGGTCTGTCGCTGCTGCTGTTGTTTGTGCAAATGGCGCAGATTACCGGGTGGCCCGCTGACCGTGGCATGGCGACGATCTGGATTGCCCACACCACGTTTTGCAGTGCCTATGTCGCGGTCGTGGTGGCAGCGCGCCTGCGCGAAGTGGATCACTCCATTGAAGAGGCGGCGATGGACTTGGGCTCGCCGCCGGTAAAAACCTTTTTTTCCATTACGCTGCCGATTATTACGCCCGCGCTAGCGGCAGGCTGGTTACTGGCGTTTACGCTCTCACTTGATGACTTAGTGATTGCCAGCTTTGTCTCGGGCCCAGGAGCGAATACGCTGCCGATGGTGGTGTTTTCATCGGTGCGTATGGGCGTATCACCAAAAATTAATGCGCTTGCCACGCTGATTATACTGATCGTATCCCTGGCAACATTATTGGCTTGGTTTTTTATGCGCCGCAACGAAACCAAGCGAAAGGCTGCCCTACAAGACGTTTAATGCAAACTATAGAACGTCGTCGTCGCGCCCGGCCACTACGCTATCGAGTTCGCCGGTCATCGGCGAAACGGCAACCTGTAACTGGATAGGCGCGCAGCACTGATGGCAATCTTCCCACGTGTCATGGCTGCCTTGTGACGTATCAATGAGAAAGGTCAGCGGTGAGTCGCAGTAAGGGCAGTGGAAGTCATAATTGACCAGGGCGTCGTCATGCATCGTTGGCTTCCTTTTAGATGGAGTGCGCTTAATCAAGCGTTTCTAAGGAAGTGAGTGTAGCAGTGTGGTCGTCAGGTAGGGCATCGTAGGATTGAATCAGGTAGGATATTCGCTGGTTCCTAAAGCAACGCAGTGAGAGTAGCGATGATGTTACGTAACATGGCAGTAGCGGCCCTAGTGGCCTTTCCGATGGTCGCGTTGGCTGAAACCCCCAATGTGAAAGCTGGCGAGTGGGAATTTGTCAGCAAAACCAGCGTCAGCGGCGAAATGGAAATTCCAGATCAAACGGAAACCGAGCGCCAGTGTATTACTCAGGAAGAACTTGAGGGGGCTGAATTCGGCTTCATCGAAGAAGAAGAGGGCTGTGAACTGCTCGATCAAGAGTTGAACGCAGACGGCCTTAGCTACAGCATGGTATGCCGTGCTGAAGGCGGCGAAGCGACCATCGATGGCGAAATGCGGTTTATGGGCGAACGTATTGAAGGCAGTGTCGATATCCTGACCCAGTCGCCCATGGGCGAGCTGAGCATGAACACGGTCATTGAAGGCGAGTACCTCGGCGAGTGTGAATAACCGCCAGCAGCAACGCTAGTTCAAAGCAAGGGCTTCCCGTTTAACCGGGAGGCCCTTTTCATTGGTACTTACTGCATAGGTACTTACTAGAGAGGTACTTACTGTCTGTCTGCAGCGACTTCATGTGAAGGAGCGTTGGCGATTTCATCTTCGAGCTGTCGCTTCACCGCGCCTGGCGACCCCGTATGGCGTGCCAGCAGATCATAAGCCACGGGCACGACAAACAGTGTAAACAGCGTGGCTGAACCGACCCCCGCCATAATCACGGTACCGATGACCAAACGCGACTCGGCCCCTGGCCCTGTCGAGATAATCAATGGAATGGCGCCAGCCATGGTGGTGACAGCCGTCATTAAAATAGGTCTCAAGCGTGTCACAGAGGCTTCAATCAATGCGTCCCGAAACGCTTTCCCCTCGTCACGCAATTGATTGGCAAACTCGACAATCAGAATGCCGTTTTTAGCGGCTAAGCCAATCAGTAGCACTAAACCTACTTGACTGTAGATGTTCAACGACTGTCCAGTGAGCAGTAGGGCAAGCAGGGCGCCGCTCATTGCCAGTGGCACCGTGAGCATGATGACAAAGGGGTGGATTAGGCTCTCGAATTGGGCAGCGAGTACCAAAAACACCACCAATGCGCCCATTATCAACAGGAAGGCGGTGGCGCCACTAGCCTGCTGGAAGTCGCGTGATGCGCCTGCCACATTGGTTTGTGCCTCTTCTGGCAGCAGCTCTGCAGCGCTCTCCTCTAGGTACGCCAACGCATCGCCGAGTGGGTAACCATCTGCCAGGTTGGCCTCAATGGTAATCGCGCGTATGCGGTCAAAGCGATTCAAGGTGCTGGCGCCAGCAAAGTCGGAAAGCGTGACAAGGCTGGCCAGGGGAATCAGCTCACCGGAGCGCGCCGAGCGAACCTGAATGTTATCCAGTGCCCTGGGGCTGTTCTGGCTGCCGCGGTCGCCTTCCAGGATGACATCGTACTCCTCACCCTCATCCACATAGCGAGTGACATTGCGACCGCCCAACAACACTTCCAGCGTTCTGCCGATTTCCGAGACAGTCACCCCTAACGAGGCAGCACGCTCGTAGTCGATCTCCACCCGCAGTTGCGGTTGGGTCTCGTTGTAGTTGCTCTCCAGGGCTGTTAAGCGCGGGTTGTTTTCACGCACATGGTCGATCAACATATCCCGCCAGCGGGCAAGTTCCTCATACGTGCCGCCACCCAGCACAAACTGGACCGGTTTTTCGGTGCGTTGCCCAAAGCCCTGGCGCATTACGGGGAACGCTTGTACGCCGGGTAGGCTGCTTAGCTTCTGGCGTACGTCGGCCATGATTTCCCAAGCGCTACGGCGACTGCCCCAATCAGCCATATTGACGATAATAAATCCGCTGTTGAAATTCTCGATATTGCCGTAGCCACGCGGCGCACGAACCACCACACGCTCCAGCTCGCCGCTCTCTACCAGCGGTGTCATACGCGCTTCGATTTCATCCATATAATCCATCATGTAATCGAAGGTAGCGCCTTCAGGGCCATTCACTAATACGATAAAGTTGCCGCGGTCCTCCTGTGGGGTGTATTCATTCGGCAGTGCCGTGGCCAGCCAGGCGGTAGCCGCAATCAACAGAACGAACATGGCGACGACCAGCCAGCGCATCTTGAGCATCCACTCCAGTGAGGCCTGGTAGCGGCGCTGGGTGCCATTAAGCAGCCACTGTACGGCTTTACCAATGCGGCTATCGTGCATGCCTGGCTTAAGAATTTTTGACGCCATCATGGGCGTAAGTGTCAACGCGAGTAGGGTAGAGATCACCACCGCGGCGGCCATGGTCAGCGCGAATTCGGAAAAGAGTCGGCCAATATCCCCTTGCAGCATGCTCAGGGGTACAAAGACCGCCACCAATACCAGCGTGGTGGCGATGACCGCGAAGGCGATCTGCCGGGTACCGCGAAAGGCGGCGACCAGGGGTGTTTCACCGTAGTCGTGCATACGCCGGTTGATGTTCTCAAGCACCACGATGGCGTCATCCACAATCAGGCCAATGGCCAGCACCAGCGCTAGCAGGGTTAACAGGTTGATCGAAAAATTCATCGCGGCTAGGGCGGTAAACGCGCCAATAACGGCAATGGGCACTGTAACCGCGGGTACCAGGGTAGTGCGCAAGTTGCCCAGGAACAGGAAAATCACCACCACTACCAAGCCCATGGCGATAAATAGGGTCATGACGACCTGATCAATCGCGCCGGAGACGAACAGTGAGGCATCGTAGTTCAAGCTAAGCGTCATTCCCTCCGGCAGCGTGCCCTGCAGCCGTTCAAGCTCTACCTGTACCGCCTCGGAAAGCTCGATGACATTGGCCGTGGACTGCATGATCATGCCAAGCCCGACCATGGGCACACCGTTGGAGCGGAAGACAGAGCGATCTTCTACCGCACCGACCTCCACCCGGGCTACGTCGGCAAGGCGCACGAGGTAGCCGTTTTCGCTCTGGTTTTGAGGAGAGTTGATCGCAAGGCGCTGAAAGTCGTCAGCGCTGGCAAAGCTGCGGGGAAGGCGAACGATAAACTGGCGATCGACAGATTCAATCGAGCCTGCCGGGAGCTCTACGTTTTCGGCCCGCAGGGCATCCTCGATATCGCCGACGGTAAGCCCCCTGGCAGCCAGAGCGTTACGATCCAGCCATACGCGCATTGCGTAGTCGCTGCCACCGCCAACGCGTACCCGTGCCACGCCTGGTTGCACGGAAAGGCTGTCGACCAGAAAGCGGTTAGCGTAATCGGTGAGTTCGGTAATGGAGTAGTCTTCACCGGAAAGGCTGAGCCACACCACTATCTCTTCACTGCTGTCGGCCTTGGTCACCTCGGGGTTGTCAGCATCGTCGGGCAGGTTGCGCAGTGCGCCGGAAATTCGGTCACGAATATCATTGGCGGCGGCATTGATATCCATATCGATGCCGAATTCGATTTCAATCTGGGAACGGCCATCTTCGCTTTGCGAAGTAATCAGCTCGATACCTTCCACCCCGGCTATGCGATCCTCAAGTACCTGGGTGATGCGCGTTTCGACCACGCTGGCCGAGGCGCCTGGGTAGCGGGTATCGATCGTGACCACTGGCGGATCGATGGTCGGGTACTCTTGCAGCGGCAAGCGATTAAGTGCCAGCAGGCCAAAGGCAATAATCAGCGCTGCAATGACCATCGCCAGCACTGGCCGCTGAACGGAGATATCCGAAAGGCGCATCAGCGGTCAGCCTCCAGCAGCTCGCGAATACCTTTTTCATCATCGGTGATACCGATCAACCGGGCTTCTTGTCCATCTCGGGCCAATTGCAGGCCGTGAACGACAATTAACTCATCGGCAGCCAGCCCCTCAAGAATTTCTACCTCGCCATTGCGACGCTCGCCAATCGCGACTTCACGGCGTGCCAAGCGAGTTGTGCCATCACTTTGTTCGATAAGCATCACAAAATGACGGTCTCCACTGGGTTCGATAGCGGCTTCAGGGATCACAATAGTGTCGCGCACGTGTTGCTGGACGACGACTTCCATCAGCATGCCAGGGCGCAACCGGCCGTCAGCGTTGTCGAGTTCGGCGCGGACATTAATACTGCGTGTCACCGGATCGATTCGGGTGCCGATGGTGGCGATTTCACCGCTGAAAATATTGTCTGGGTAGGCAGCGGTGGTGGCATTTAGCATTAATCCTGGTGAAAGGCGGCCTAAAAACACCTCGGGTACGCTGAAGTCCAGCTTCATAACGTCTAATTTATCGAGCGTTACCAAGTCCGTGCCTGGGGTAACCAGCGCACCGACGCTGATATTACGAAACCCAACGCGACCACTGAAGGGAGCTTCTATTCGGTAGTTGGCCAACTGGGCCTCAATGGCTTGAATGTCGGCTTCTGCCTGACGCAGGCGGGACTGGCTATCTTCTACGTCTGCTCTGGCCGCCAGGTTACGGTCTTGCAACTGCGTGGCACGGTTCGAAGCGTTGCGTCGCTCTTCGCGTAGCGCCTGCGAGGCCCTTAGTTGCGCCTGCTCTTCGGCATCTTCTAGTCGGATAAGCAGTTGTCCCTCGTCAACCTGTTCACCGTCCTGGAAATTGATCTCGGAGACAATTTCCGTGACGGTGGTGGAAAGCGTGACGCTTTCATCGGCACTCAGCGTCCCCAGCGCTTCAAGAGGGTCAGACCAAGTGGTCATTTCTGCCCGTGTCCCGATGACAGACGGGGCCGATTGGGCAAACGCCACCTGTGTTAACAGCAGGCCAAATGGGACAAGCGCGAGTTTCAGAAGCAGTCGTCGTCGAACCGGTAAAGACATAGTGATCTCAGTGTTGTAAATAGTTATACGTTTATTATGCAGGGTATTTTTTTAATATAAAAATTTATCAAGCATGCCCCTGGTAGAATGCCTGTTTTTTGCACTCGGAGCCGCCCTGAATGTCGTCAAATTTGAACTGCCCATTATGATCTATGATGTCGTTGTTATTGGCGCTGGCGCCGCAGGGTTAATGTGCGCAGCGCAAGCGGGCTATGCCGGTAAACGGGTCTTAGTGCTTGATCATGCTAACAAAGCGGGCAAGAAGATTCTGATGTCCGGCGGTGGCCGCTGCAACTTTACCAATCTAGGCACGACGCCACAGCATTTTTACTCTTCAAATCCCTACTTTTGTATATCGGCGCTCAAGCGCTACCGCCCAGAACACTTTGTCGAGCTCGTTGAGCGCCATGGCGTTGAGCATGTTGAGAAAACGCCGGGGCAGCTGTTCTGCGCAACCTCCGCCAAGGAAATTGTTCGCACCCTACTCACCGAGTGCGAGTGGGCCGGGGCTGAAATAAAACTCAGTACTCAGATCACCCGTGTGGAACAGCAGGGCAATGCCATGCGGCTGTCGACGTCGATCGGTAGAATTGATGCGGGTGTGGTGGTAGTGGCCAGCGGGGGGCTTTCTATTCCGAGTATGGGAGCGACGGGATTTGGTTACGACATAGCGCGTCAATTTGGCTTGGAAGTGTTCGATACTCGGCCGGGGTTGGTGCCGTTCACCCTTAGCGATACCTGGAAAGCGCGTGCAGCATCACTTTCTGGTGTCAGCGTACCAGTGGTCGCCAGTGCTGGCAGCCGTCGCTTTGTTGATCCTATGCTGTTTACCCACCGCGGCCTGTCTGGGCCCGCGATGCTGCAGGTATCCAGCGTTTGGCAGCCAGGAGAGAGCCTTACCGTTGATCTGTTGCCCGGTGAAGATGTGGCGGAATCGCTGCGTGAGGCGCGTCAAGCCACGCCCAAGCGTCAACTTTCTACGTGGCTGACAGAGCGCTTTCCGAAGCGCTTGGCGCAAGCATTGCTTGAGTGGTATCCCGATCATGATCCTGCGCGGCCGCTCGCTCAATATGCCAATCAGGCCTTGGACGAATGGGCTGGCAGGCTTAATGCTTGGCAACTGAAACCGGCAGGTACTGAAGGGTGGCGCACTGCTGAAGTGACCATGGGTGGAGTCAATACCGACGCGCTATCATCCAAAACCTTTGAAGTGAAAGGCTTGCCACAGCTGCGGTTTATCGGTGAAGTAGTGGATGTTACAGGCGAGCTCGGTGGGTATAACTTTCAGTGGGCATGGGCGAGTGGCGTAGCCTGTGGTCAGTCTTGCTAGGCAACGCCACTCGTCCAGGGTATTAGCAACAGGCTTAAGTAGCCACTTTGGCTAATAACTTAAGCTTCTTGAGTAGCATATAGCCCGCAAGCACTTTTCTACCTGCCGCCATTGCTCCACCTGGGTGGCGCATTAGTTTGAATGCGGCAAAACCACCGACGGCGTAAAGCGGCAGCTTGAAACTTTGCCAGTTTTTATCCAGGGGCGAGGCGGCTTGCTGCAGGTATTCGCTATCGACCAGAATATCCACGCGCTGCTGCTCCAATTCCGCCAGCAGCAGGGCTTTACGTTCAGCGCGGCTTAGTGGCTTTGTTGGCGGGTTAGCGGTGTCTGCGGATGGTTTCATCACTTGGCTCCTCAAGCAGTGCTCGATCTGCGGCAAGCTGTTTGAGTGTTTCTTTCAAAAGAGAGTGGCGCTTCGACTGGCGAACAGCGATCCACGCTAGTAACAAACTGGCGCCTATCAATACCCCAGCGCTTATCGCGATGGCGGTTAAGCGATAGCTATCCCAGAACAGAACCACTACCAGCGCTGTCAGTGTGGCAATACCCAGAAACAGCAGCAGTAAGCTCGCACCTGCAAGAAGGAGTAAAACCAGTAGCCGCGCACGCTCTTCTTCTAACTCAAACACCGCCAAACGCAGGCGAGTTTCGCTATTAGCGATCAGCGATTTTAGTAAGCGTTTGGCAGCAGAGAAGACGCGTTGGGTTGGACCCAAAGCCATTAGCGACGACCGAGCAGCATACCCACAACCATACCCGCTGCCGCACCAATGCCAATACTCGTCCAGGGGTTCTCATGAACATAGCGGTCGCAGGCATCTGCTTGCTGTGTCAGTGAGTCGCGCGTGTCGTCATAGAGGCGTTCGCCGCGAGCTTCAAGGCGCGCACGGGTATCTTTTAATCGGCGCTCGGCGCGTGTACGTAGATCGTTCATCTCTCCGCTGGCATCTTTAGCGGTCGCGTTGACGAGTTCTTCAACGGTTTCGCTCAAATGGCGCAGATCATCTTTAAGTTGATCGGCTTGCGTAGAGTAAGTTTGCTGACGTTTGGCCATGAAGTCTTCCTTTGACGAATGAATGAGAGGGCTGCTACAAGCATAGCAGCCACCTGACAACAGACAAGCAGTTACACCTATCGGTTCAGCCCTGTGGCACTAAATAAGGGATTTAAACTGAACCCCAGGCTTAAGCGATGCACACGATGATCGTAATCAATCATGCTTTCGCCGTAGCCATAGTAATACTGTACATGTGCTCGCAAGCTGTTGAAAGCAGGCCAGCTGTAATCTATCTGTGTGCCTATATTGCCAGCGCTTGGGTTGCCACGCAGCTGTCCACTCACTTCGTGGTTGTTATTAAGGCGCTTGGCGAGGCGAATATCGCCGTACCCCATGTAGCGTTCGATATCTGGGTTGTCGTCATCCTTTGTGGATTCCGGTATCCGCCAATGGGGTGCCAGGGTGAACGCCCAGTCACCGCGCTGGAAAGTACTTTCAAGATAAACCCGGTTCCAGCTACGGGAGAGAGGATCTGAGCGACCATTAGACTGATGATTAAGGGCGATTCGGTTGCGGGTGTTCACCCAGCCAAGCGCCTCCCAGGCATTGTCAAAGTCGATGAATACTTCAGGTTCGTAGTTGGTTTCTCGGAAAGGCGATGAAGCATCGGTATTGTAGGCCTGCCACCAGCTGCGCTGGGTGTAGCCAAAAAAGACGTCGCCGTAGTTGCCAAACACCTGCTCAGCTAGATTTACCTTGGCGCTAAACTGGAACTTAAGCTCTACGCTATCTATTTTGCTGTCGTCTGAGATATTGCGAAAGCTTTCGCGGTTCTGGTTCGCATTATAACTAACCGGAAACAGATAATTGGTGCGGTGCGTTGTGATTGAAAACGGGTTTCGACTTGATTCCTGCTCAAGTTCACGGCGCTCGCTCAAGTCTTCTCTGGCAGCTTCTTCAGGCAACTGCTCAAATGGCACGCCTTGGGCGGCGTCTTCGGGATTTTCTACCTGCTGCAGCTGTTGATGTAGATCATACAGCTCAGCGTTGAGGGCACGGATACGCGCCTCAATCTCTTGTTGGGACTCAGCGAAGGCACTTGCACTAAACGTAGCAAGACTCAGCAGAACCAATAATTTCGTGACCGGTAGTTTTCGGATAACCATCTAAAGTGGCTCGCAAAATGAATGAATAGGCAAATGCCATGGTTGTTTCTATCACGCCGCCTGCGGAAGTCAACACCTCTGATTGCGCTGGTTATCAGAACGTCTGACAATAACCTTATTATCCGTGTCTGCGGAGCTTTCGATGTCAACGAGGCATAAGTAACGTGGTGAGATGCACCTGTAAGTGGATCGTAACGTGTTTATTCTTGCTGCTTTTTGTTAGCAGTGCCGCAGCACAGGCCACATTCCAGGCCAGCATGCTCGAACGCGTGCCTGAACAGGCTGAGCTGGCATCAAGGCTTGCTCAGTTGGAAGCGCTTGAGGGCGCATTGACCACCCAACAAACAAGCGATAAAGAAGCCTTGGAGGCTGCCCTTGATGCCTATGAAAGGCTCGCCTCTGTCGATGAGCGCCTTGCCGCGTTAGATACGCGCGTAGAGCAAGCTCCAGAATTACTAACTCGTTTGCAGCGTGAGTTGAGTGAAGCTGAAGAAGCGTCACAGCAACTGTCCGTGGCTGGTTTGAGTGACCGGCCCCTTGACGAGCTGGAAACACTGCAAACGGAGGCCGTGGTCGAGCTTCAACAACTGCAAAGCCAGCTAGCGGAAGTGAACTCCCAGCTACTGGCTGCCCAAACACTCCCTGAGCGTGCCCAACAATCTATCGCTGAAACCCTCCAGCGCGTGGAGAGTTTACGCCGACAACACGATGAGCGCGAGGCTTTGCTAGCAGATCGGCAACTTTCGGCATTAAGTGATGCACGGCTTATACAGTTGCGCCTTGAGCGCGCACTTGCTGACCGCGAAGTGAGCTTTTACCAGCGTGAACTCAGCGCGAATAGTCGGCTGCGCGAATTGGCACAAGAGCGCCGTGATGTACTGATGTTGCAGATTGATTACCAAGAGCAGCAGCTCAGCATGCTGCAAGGGGTGATAGACCAGCAGCGGCGGTTGGCCTCAGAGCAAGCGATTGCTGATGCCGCCCGGGATAATCCCTTAATTGCCGCTGGCCACCCAGTGGTGGTGCAAGCCCAACAAGCTAACCAAACGTTAAGCCTTGAACTGCTACGGGCCACCGACCGCGCTAACAGTATCGTGCGTGAGAATATTGAAGCCCAGCGTCAGTTGGAGCATGTCCGCCAACTACAGCGTAGCCTGAATGAGCAAATTGATGCCATACGCGGAAGCCAATTGCTGTCGCGTATTCTGCGTGAGCAGCGCCAATCCCTCCCCCCATTAACCGCACGGCGCGATTTGCAGGATGAAATTGCTGATCTGCGTTTGAAGCAATTTGATCTAGTCCGTCAGCGTGACCAGTTACGCCAAAGCGAGCAGTTTGCGACTACGCGGCTAGCAGAAGCGGGCATAGAAGCGACGCCAGGATTAGTCGATTCACTTTCTCGTCTTTATCAGTCCCGGCGTGAGCTGGTCGAGCAATTGGAGCAGTCCTATGGAAGCTTGTTGAGTGCAGCAATCGAGCTACAGCTGAACCAGCAGCAGGTATTAATAACTACCAGTGAGCTGCGCGAAACCATTGATGAACAGCTATTTTGGGTTGCTAACAGTCGCCCGCTTGACTTTAACTGGCTGCGTCAATTGCCCCGTAATTTACTTTTAGAGTGGCAAGAGGGAGAGTGGCGCGCCATTTTGCCCACCCGTTGGAAAGGGCTCTCTTGGGAGATTCTTAAAGGCGCGCCGATAGTGTTGCTAGGCCTAGTGCTGATAGGCTTGCGTCGAACAATCAAGGCACGCCTGGCCACTCTGCACTCACAAATTGGCCGCTTGAAAAGCGATACGCAGTTGCATACCCCTAAAGCGGTACTGATGAATGCACTGCTTGCGCTTTCAGGCCCGCTAGCGTTAGCGGGCATTGGCGTTGGGCTATTAGGCGCAGTCGGTCCGCTGGCAAACAGCGTTGCCCCGGCGCTGCTTCAGCTTGCATTGAGCTGGGCTGTGGTCGCATGGGGGCGCAGGCTGTTGGTTGCTGATGGTGTGGCAGAACGCCATTTTGCCTGGTCACCTCAGTACGCCGCTCGGTTACGCCAACTGTTAGGCGGATTAGGGGTTGCTTTGGTGCCCGTTATTGCCATTGCGGCTATGTCGGGTGAGATGGAGACTCCGTTAGCAATGCGCCCCGTTGCGCTAGCATTACTGTCGCTTGGATTGATAGCCATGAGCTGGTGGCTGACGCAGTTGATACTGGCGCATATCCCCATTTTTGGCGTGCGTTTGTTTCGTTTGTTTTTGGGGCTGGCGATGGCGTCGGTACCGTTGATGCTGCTGGGGTTGGTGATCTGGGGTTACGAATACACCGCACTGCGATTAGTGGGGCGGTTTGCCATTACCCTTTACCTGCTGGGGCTGTGGGTAGTGGTGGAAGCCACTTTGGTGAGAAGCCTTGCAGTAGCCGCGCGGCGACTCGCCTATCGTCGTGCGCTGGCGCGCCGTCGCGCTCAGGTACAGGAGGGCGCTGAAGGTGGGTTAGAAGTTGTCGAAGAGCCACCGCTTGATATGGCGCAAATTAATAGCCAGTCGCTGCGGCTTTCCAAGCTGATTGTGTTGATTGGCTTTAGTGCGCTGCTCTATTTGGTCTGGGCAGACTTGCTTTCAGTGCTTGGCTATCTGGACAACGTGTCACTATGGGAGGCGCAAGAGGGGGATCTGGTTGATAACGCGCTATCGATATCCGACATCTTTGCTGCCCTGCTGATAGTCGCTATTACGTTTATTATGGCGGGCAACTTACCTGGCCTGTTAGAAGTGATGGTGCTATCTCGACTGTCATTGAAACAGGGCAGCGCCTATGCCATTAGCTCGCTGCTCTCCTACACCATTGTGGGCACGGGGATTGTGATGGGGTTATCGACCCTTGGCGTTTCCTGGGACAAACTGCAGTGGCTGGTGGCCGCTCTGAGTGTGGGTCTAGGGTTTGGTTTGCAGGAAATCTTCGCCAACTTTATATCAGGTTTGATCATTCTGTTTGAACGCCCCATTCGTATTGGCGACACGATCACGATTGGCAATTTGCATGGTACCGTCAGCCGTATCCGCATCCGTGCGACCACCGTCACCGATTTTGATCGTAAAGAAATTATTATCCCCAATAAAACCTTTGTGACTGATCAGCTAATCAACTGGTCGCTGTCGGATAATATCACCCGAGTCGTGCTGACTTACGGCGTGGCTCATGGGTCGGACATGCCGAAGGTGCATCAACTGCTGCGCAAAGCTGCAGATGAAAACCCGCGCGTGCTGGCGGACCCCGAGCCTCAGGTTTTCTGTTTGAGTTACGGGCAGCATAGCCTCAATTTTGAGCTGCGTATTTTCGTCAACGATCTGCTCGACAGGCTGTTTGCGGCCGATGAAATTAACTGTCGGGTTGATGCACTGTTTCGTGAGGCGGGCGTACGCGTGGCCTTTGAGCAGATGGACGTATGGCTACATCCTGATAAGGGCGAGGCTATAAAAGTGCAATCCGCAAATCAGCTCACGCCTCCTTCGTCGACTTGAGACTCTTTTCAAGTCTTTTTATTACATTCCTTTATAGCATGCAGGAGAAACTCCCGATTGCCATCGCCGCCGGTAATCGGGCTCTCCTGCCAGTGGCGTATCGTAAATCCGCAGGCATGACAGGTGCTGCGAATATTGGCTTCTACGTCGTTATAACGGCTAGCGTCACGCACCACGCCGCGTTTATCGAGAGCTTCTGCGTTCAGCTCAAACTGAGGTTTAACCAGCGAGATCAATTGCCCCTCCGGCGGCAGCAGGGCGGCAATTTCGGGCAGAATCAGCGTTTGCGAGATAAATGACACATCCATAATGGCGCTATCGATGGGTTGAATAGCAAGCACGCTTTTTAGTGCTTCATCGCTGCTCATGTAGCGCGCATTTAACCCTTCCAGGCACGTCACCCGTGGGTCGCCACGTAGTTCGGGGGCCAACTGCCCATGGCCAACTTCTACACCAATCACATGGCGGGCACCATAGCTCAGCGCGCAGTCAGTAAAGCCCCCGGTGGATTGGCCAACATCAAGCACGCGATGACCATCCAAGCGCAGCTGTAACCTAATCAGTACTGCTTCAAGCTTTAAGCCAGCGCGGGAGACATAGCGCTCTTCGGGATCATCTTCCACGTCAAAGCGGGTCTCTTCGGGCCATTTTTCGGAGGCTTTAACTAACGCTTTGCCGTTATCTGCAAGACGAATCCGGCCATGACGAATAAGCCGTTGGGCGCGGGTGCGCGAGTTGGTCAGCCCCTGGCTGACCAACAATTGATCTAATCGCATCATGATGAATGAACGTGTGGTTAATGAGGATTTTTATTCTACATCCGGTGGGGCATTAGGGCCTTGGTCGGCCTGTAGTTCGGTGGGCGGTAGACGCGACGCCCCCCAGCTTCGATGCAGATAATACTTCACACTGTCCAACTCGTCGCTAGTGACTGACACGGTTTCACCATGCTCAAGTGGATCGAAGTGATAGATGTAGAGGCGTGATGCAAAGCGTTCAAAAGGCAGCGAGGCCTCACCAAAACGCTCTCCGTTGCCAGACGTACTCACAATGACGCCATCGCCCCAATCCTGACCACTGTCATTGTTGGGGTTATAGAAATACACCCGCATGACATCAGACGGGTCGAGCGAGGCCCGCAAAATGGTGATCGCGTGCCAGCCAATAAAGCGTGCTGCGCTATCGGTGACCGCAATGCCCGCCGGCTGGGGGTGAATCAGCGGTTGGTTGCCATTGTAGTAGGGGTGATAGCTGGCGTAGAAGTGGCGTACAAAATCATCCACATCGCTTAGTTGCCCAGTGGCCACATCGACATTGATGCGGAAACCACGTCCTGACCACCAGCCATGAAATTCAGGATTCACCCAGCGGTGAGGGTCACCCTCACGACCAATACAGCGTCGGCCCATTTCGGCATAAATGCGATCAAGGTGAGGCACGACAATCAGCGACACGGGATCTAAATCCATCGGCAGTTCAGTCGCAACGCCAGAAAGGCTCTCCATCGATGAGATGGCCTGGCCCTCGAAATGCATGATGATTTCGTCATCACGCGCTGCCCACGCCACCATCTGCAGCAGATAGTCCGGATCATTGTAGGCCCACATGGAAAGGGCGCGTGCCGATTGGCAGGTAGGGTTATTACCCTGTCCAACGCCTAACGGTAGACCCAGCATGCATAGCACGCCTTCAATCAGCCGTGCACGGGGCGAAACAGTGTCGCCATAGGCGATAGTGAGTCGTGACTGGGCCCACTCTGAGAGCGGTAGATTAAGTTGGCGCCACATGGCTGGTGCCACCGGCGGCTGATAAAGAATGCCGCGTTCGAGCATGAGCGCTAGGCCATAGACCGACTGCGACGAAGCAGGATAAACACCACCACGAATCAACGCTTGAACCAGCTCACGATAGCAGAGTAAGCAATCACGCCCGGTAGATGACAAGCCCAACGCTTCAGAGAGTAAATGATCACCCTCTTCAAGCAGGTGGCGTAGCAACACGGCGTGGTAGGGCGAAACTAGCCCGGTATCGTGCATCGCTCTGGCAAAACCCGTGGATTCAGCCTGCAGCGACGCCTGATCCATATGCTCCAATCGATTGCGATAAACATCGACACCAGGATCTTCTCGGCAGGCCTGAGTGGGCCCGTAAAGCGAGCTGACCAAACGGTCGGCACCTTGACCACTGGCGCCAAGATCAATCGCTGGGTTGGCCTGACACAGCGCTATCTGAGTGATCATCTGTTTGATCGAGTCAACCTGGATGGGACGCTGCTTTAAAATGCGCCAAATCTCATCAATCAGTTGATCGACGATATGTTCGTAGCCGATTCGATCCGCTAAGTGCTGGAAAAGCTTGCGAGGAATGGTCGCCAGGCGCCCCTGGGTTTCCCGCTCCGCCTCGCTGGGCGGTAAGAACAGTAGCCATAAATTAATCGCCATGACCTGAGTAAGGTAATGGTGCGCATGCTCTGCAGAAACCAGCGGGTGTACAAAATCGCCTTTAGCGACAGAGAGCAGTCGCAGTTCGCTTAATGACTCAATAACGACCACGTTGGCATCTGCGCTTTTCAGCGAGAAAGTCGTTAAGGTGGGCACCAAGTATTGGGGGGTTTCCCAATCGGAACCTAAAAATACACCGGCGTCCTCAAACGCTTGCGCGCGTGATTCCAGTGCTTTACAACCGCCATCCTGAAGTAATATTCGCCGCGCAGTATCCATTACACGCGGCAGCTTGGCGGGCTTTGAGAAGGCCGGCGCCTGATTAAGCAGGCGCACGGCGTCATCAAATTTGCTCAACAATCCATTGAGCTTGCTATCTTCTTGAGAAGACGTCACTTGATCTGTCTCCACGGTGACTCCTTATCCCAGCGTTAGCAGGGATTATACATAGAAGTCGAGGTCTTCTTGGCGTTTTAATAGGTCGCGTATGGTATGCGCATCCTCGCCTTTAAAGTAGACCAGACCCCAATGGGTACCAAACGCGGTACGTTTAGTAACGGTTTCTTCTACTGGTGAGGTTAGCTCATGAGACTCAAAGTAGGGGTGATCTTCGGTCTCTTCGGGAATTTCCAAACGGCTGACCACACGACGGCGTGGGTAAACGCCAAAGCAACCGGCAAAGCCATCGGCATCGACCACTTCTTTCGGGAAAAACTTGGCCACTTCTTCTTTCGTGGTTTTCGGGTCGAACACTAGCATTGACGCTTGATAAGCATTGAAGCCGTAAACACGTTCTAGCAGTTCGAAGACTTTGAAACCGGGCGGACGATACGCCACTTCGCCAAAGTACATCTCACCGTCGCTGGTGACAAAGTATTCGGGGTGGATCAAACCAAACTCAATGTCGAATGCCTTGATCAACTTTTCTATTTGCTGAGTGATCTGTTCGCGGTATATCTCAAGCTCTGGAGACGCAGGCACAAATACAGAGTAACCCAGCGTGACATATTCTGAGATGTTCAAGAAGGCGATTTTGCCATCATGAACCCACGCTTCGACAGCAAACTCCCAGCCGTCCAGGTGGGATTCCATCAATACCGGGAACTCTTCGTCCGGGATGGTATCCACTTCATCCGGTGTACGAATAACACGGTGGCCCAGGCAGCCCGCTTTATCGAAGGCCTTGAGGTGAATGGGGTCGTTGGGGTCACCATCCAGCTTAAGCAGCGTCTGGTTGACGCGTTTCAAAAAGCGCACCACGTCTTCTTTATCGTGGGCTTCTTCAAAGATACCGACGCGGATACCGCCTAGCTGGGCCCGGCGCTTCATTAACGCCTTGTCGCGAAGCAGTAGCGATTGACCATAAATACGTGGATTATCAAGCAGTACGGAGTTGATGGCCCCAGCCCACTCTACGGTTTCTTCATAGAGAGGGATCGCTACATCAACCCCCTTTTCTTTGAGTGTCTCGGCGATTTCCATTGAGCGGTCATTGAGGCGCTCGAAATTCCAAGGCACATAGGGAATGTCGTGTTTTTGGCAATACTCTTCGGCCCAGTCAGGTGCAACGACAATATAGCGACGGTCAAAATTCTCAGCCGCTTCAATCGCATTGAGGCTCCACCCGAGCAGAGCGATATAGCCCTTATTTGGATCCTTTTGCATGTTGATGACTCCTACTTGGTGAGTGAACAGAATTGCCAAACCACCCAGCCCACCATACACGAGGGCGGCTGGGGCGGCTAATGAGCCCATTATCCGCAGCATTAACGCAGCGCTCGCCAAAGGCTTTGCATAAAGTCGTAGCGGTAGGAATATGGTAAGCTAGTCGGTTCAACTTAATGTACAAATGGCAAGAGGAATAGGCCAAGATGGCGGCCAAGCCGATCTACCGTGTGGTGGTTCACCAGCAGGGTGAAATTTGGGATTTATACGTCCGAGAAATCTTTCAGAGCGAACTTTGGGGCTTTATTGAAGTCGAGGAGTTTGTCTTTGACGATGCTTCACGGGTAGTCGTCGACCCTGCGACTGAAAAATTGCAGCGAACCTTTGATGGTGTCAAACGTAGCTACCTACCGTTAAATGCTATTGTGCGCATTGATGAAGTAGAGCGTGAAGGCCCATTGAAGGCGGTTAAAACTGATGCCCGGGTAGCAGAGTTCCCCCGTCCCTTTTCGTTGCCACCGCGCGGAGAAGGGTAAGCGTATGAGACAAGCGCACCGCTAAGTTAGGCGATAAGCGCTGTTGGCTTCGTCCGCCTTGCAGCGTTTTAAATCAGGACATGATGTCATGCAGGTAAATAAAATTCGTTTTCGATATTACGCCGCTGCGGCCGGCGTTTTACTAAGTGTGGCGAGCATTAATGCTAACGCCCAATCTGATAACCAGGCATGGGTGACCGACGAGTTAAGTACCTACGTGCGCAGTGGTCCGACGGATGGTTATCGTATTATTGGTACGCTAAATGCTGGCGAACAGGTGGAAGTACTTGAAACCAGTGGCAATTATACCCGCGTTCGCAATAGCGATGGCAATGCGGTCTGGGTATTGAGTGATGAGCTGCAGGAAACACCCAGTGCCGTTGAGCAGTTACCCGCGTTAGAGGCGCAGGTCGAAGAGTTAACGGCTGAGCTTGAAGGCATCAATGAATCCTGGGAACAGCGTGTTTCCTCAATGACTGAAACTCTTGAGGTTCGTGAGCGGCGTATTGCCGAGCTTGAAGCGAGTAATCAAGAGCTGGACAGTCAGGCTGAGCAGTCACGCCAGCAGGTAAGAGGGCTTCAGGCGCGCTTAGAAACCCAGGAAGAAGACCTGTTGATGCGCTACTTTATGTACGGCGGTGGTGTGGCTGGCGCGGGCTTGTTGGTTGGCCTGATTGTGCCGCATCTGCCACGTCGGCGTAAAAAGCGTGACCGTTGGTTTTAATAGCGCGATCAACGACAAGGTAGCAAAAAATGAGTGATCAATGGCGCAAGCGCTGGCAAGAGGGGCGCATTGGTTTTCATCTGCAGGAGGCGCACCCGGCGCTACTGCGCCATTGGGGCTCGCTTGGTGTTGCCAAACGCACCAAGGTGCTTGTGCCGCTGTGTGGTAAGAGTCTGGATATGCGCTGGCTGGCGGATGAAGGATATCCGGTATTGGGTATTGAGTTTGCCCCTGAAGCCATTGAGCAGTTTTTGGCTCAGCGCAGTACCTCAGTATCACGATATCGCCAGGCAGGGTTCAATGTCTCCCGTCAAGGTAATGTCGAACTCTGGTGCGGGGACTTTTTTCATCTACATATTCAGCAGGCAGCAGAAATTGGGGCGTTTTATGATCGCGCTTCACTGATAGCACTGCCGCCGGCAACCCGTCAGCGCTATGCTTTCCATCTTGCTCAACTGGTACCGCCCGGTGCCAAAGGTCTGCTGATTAGTTTGGCCCACAACGAGGGTGATGCTGGGCCTCCCTATAGTGTCCCCGCCAGCGAAATTGAAAGCCTGTTCGCCCCTAATTTCACGTTAACGTTTCTAGAGCAGGGCAACCCCGATGAACGCGGCTTCACGGAGAGCGTGTGGGCGCTGGAACGACGCGGGCCGCGCCTCTAAGTGTTTAGAGGGGCAGCCCGCATGTGTGCGGCTTGTGCGAAGGGGATAGCTTAGCGGGCGAGCAATTGGCCCAGTTCAGGGTCGCTAAAAGCACGGTTCATACCATCGCTAAGTAGATCGCTCAGCATGCGTGCATTACTGTCGGAGTCGGGTTTAAGCGCATAGCCCTGAGTACGGCGCGATGTGTAAGTGCCGGTATAGGTAGTACCCTTATTTTGCGCGATAGCGCGGAAGACACTTTCAAGACGCGCTTCGTCTACCAACGGCTGGCCGCTCTCGCCACGCGCGTAATTCAGGCTGGCAAGTTCCAGCGTCAAACTCGGACGCCCCTCGGCTTGCTCAGTCGTGGGCGTAAAGCCCATATCGCTAACGGCGCGCTCTGCTTCTTGCTGTAAGCGCGGAATTAATTCGTGGCTGCTCACGGTGATATGCGCGGTGGACATTCCGCCGCCAGCACGATTGCCAATAATATCGCTTTCGCGCCCATCTTGAGCAATTACCGTGACTTGCTGGCCAGAGCCAACCTGGGGCACCTGGGCGCTGCGTTCAGGGCTGAGTTGCAGGTACTGCGGGCTAGTACAACCGGCTAGCCAGGCGCTGGCAAGCAGAACACCTGAAATCCGTAAAAAGTGACGCCGAAGCATAGTCTTCCTCCGCTATGGCTAAAAGGCCAGTATAACGCGGCTAGCGCGCTGACGGTATGTTCTGGCGTTGCGGCTTTGCCAACGATGGCAAAGGGTTGCTGGATCGCTTCGCTGCTGGCAGCTACTGGTCCTAATTTTTTACAGTCCTGAATGCAAAATAGGCACCGCTATGACGTATACAGATCTGTTTGAAAACGACGATATGAAGTTGATTAATCTGCTCCCATGGGATGGGGCGGCTTATTACCACGGCAAAATCCTGGATACAGTCACAGCGGCTATGTATTTAGATAAATGCATAAGCGAATTAAGCTGGGAGCATGATCGCACGTTTATTTACGGCAAAGAGATTGTTACAAAGAGGAAAATAGCCTGGTATGCAGACAAGCCGATTTCCTATACCTACTCCGGCTACACAAAAATGGCGTTAGTGTGGCCGGACTTTTTGCGTGATCTTAAACAGGTTGTGGAGAGCCACTGCAAAGAGGGCTTTAATTCGTGCCTGGGTAATTATTACAGCTCCGGTGAGGAAGGCATGAGCTGGCACAGTGATGCCGAAAAAGACCTTGTTGAAAATGGGGCAATCGGGGCGTTGACCCTAGGCGGCGAAAGGAAATTCTCGTTTAAACATAAACAAACAGGGGAGAGTGTGTCGCTTACTCTAGAGCACGGCAGTCTGTTGATTATGAAAGGTACTACACAGCAAAACTGGCTACATAGCCTGCCTAAAACCAAAAAAAGTATCGAGCCGCGGGTGAGTCTAACGTTTAGGCAAATGCGCTTCTGAACTAATCCAATTAGTTATTAACGCAAGCCGCCCCGGGTCGGGGCGGCTATTGAAACGTCATGCGACGCGTGTCTGCTCCGTCGTTTTCTCAGTGACTTTGGGGAAGCGACGCCAGTGGCGCGGGTGAGCAAACAAGCGCTGCCCACGGCGTAGCGCCAAGTGTTCAAAGTCAGTGTGGCGCACGGTAGCCAGCCACGGCTGGGCCAGCCAGTCGGCTTCTAGCTCCACGCGTACTTCGGCACCTACCGGGGAGATCGCTGTGATGGTAACCGGCAAGTGGCTCTCTGAGGTGGGCTGCTCGGTTAAGCGTACTTCATGAGGGCGCAGCAACAGCTCTTCATGACCATCGGGCAGATCAACATGCCAATAGGCATCGCCGCAGGTCAATACGCCGTTACTCACTTTGCCTTCCAGGTGGTTGACATCGCCTAAAAATTCAAACACAAAGCGATTTGCTGGCGTGCGGTAGAGCTCGTCGGGGGTGTCGATCTGCTCTATACGGCCATTGCTCATTACCACGACGCGGTCGGAAAGCTCCAGTGCCTCTTCCTGATCGTGAGTTACAAAGACGCTGGTGAAATTGAGCTCATCATGCAGATGACGCAGCCAGCGGCGAAGCTCCTGGCGTACTTTGGCATCAAGGGCACCAAACGGTTCGTCCAAGAGCAATACTTCAGGCTCCACCGCTAAGGCGCGGGCCAACGACACGCGCTGCTGCTGGCCGCCCGAAAGCTGGGCGGGGTAGCGGTTGGCAAGATGTTCCAGCTTGACCATTTCAAGCAGCCTGAACACCCGTGCACGAATCTCACCGCTGCTGGGGCGGCGTTTGCGCGAGAGCACGGTCAGGCCAAACGCCACGTTGTCGTAAACGCTCATATGGCGAAACAGCGCATAGTGCTGGAAGACAAAGCCAATCCGCCGGTCGCGTACATGCACGTTGGTCACGTCGCGGTCGCCAAACAGAATTTTACCCGGTTGGGTGGTACGGTCAGCATTTTCCAATCCGGCGATAATCCGCAGCAGGGTGGTTTTGCCTGAACCCGAAGGGCCGAGCAGGCCGACCAGCTCACCTTCATGAATATCCAGATTGATGGGCTCTAATGCCTGGGTATTGCCGAAGTGCTTAGCGATGTTGTGTAAGCGAATGCTCATGCAAATGCCTCCCGGCGCGCTGCGCGCCATTCCAGCCCAGCCTTCGCGGCGAGCGTCAATAGGGCAATGAATGCGAGTAAGGCCGCGCAGGCAAAAGCCCCGACGGCGTTGTAATCCTGATAAAGCTGCTCAAGGTGCAGTGGCAGTGTATTGGTCTGGCCGCGAATGGCACCTGAGACCACCGAAACGGCACCGAATTCGCCTACTGCACGAGCATTGGTGAGGATGACGCCATACAGTAGTGCCCAGCGAATGTTGGGTAGCGTGACTCGGCGAAATGTCGTCCAACCGGAAGCGCCAAGCGTCACGGCCGCTTCTTCTTCACGCGAGCCTTGAGCCTGCATCAGCGGAATCAATTCCCGGGCCACGAAAGGGCAGGTCACAAAAATAGTCACCATCAGAATACCCGGCCAGGCAAACATCAGCTGAATATCGTGGCCATCCAGCCACGTGCCGATCCAGCCGTTGCGCCCATACAGCAGCAAGTAAATCAGACCCGCCACCACAGGGGAGACCGCAAAGGGAATATCGATCAGGGTCTGTAAAATGCGTCGCCCGGGAAAGCTGAAGCGTGTTACCAGCCACGCCAGCGCTACACCAAACACCAAGCACACCGGGATAGTGAGTAGCGCTATCATCAGCGTTAAGCCAATCGCATGCAGCGTGAAGGTATTACTAACATTGGCCCAGAAGACCATGACGCCCTGTGAAAATGCCTGAGCAAAAATAGCGACCAATGGTAACAACAAAAAAAGTGCTGACAGCACTAGGGCGGCACCTATCAGCAGGCGCCGGATAACCGGTGCATCACCAATTCGACGCATTAGCCCTTCCCTCCATGCAGGCGGCGTACAAAACGTCCTTGCCAAACATTAATCGCCAGTAGCAGTGACAACGATACGAACAGCACGACCGAGGCAATCGCCGATGCGCCCGCATAGTCGTACTCTTGCAGTTTGACGAAGATCATCAGCGCGGTGATCTCGGTTTCATAAGGCATATTGCCAGCGATAAAAATGATCGCGCCGAACTCGCCTAGTGAGCGCACAAACGCCAGCCCTGTACCAGTCACCAAGGCAGGCCAGATATGCGGCAAGATCACGCGGCGAAAGGCGACACCGTCAGTTGCCCCTAGTGACATGGCGGCTTCATCGACTTCAGCGGGCAAGTCTTCCAGCACTGGTTGAACGGTGCGCACTACAAACGGAATACTGGTAAAGGCCATGGCTAGTGCAATGCCCACCCAGGTATAGGCGACCTGAAAACCAAGCGGTTCAAGCAGTTGGCCCATCCAGCCGCTGCTGGCGTAAAGCGTTGCCAAGGTAATGCCTGCCACCGCGGTGGGCAACGCAAAGGGCAAATCCATCAAGGCATCCAGTAAGCGCTTGCCAGGGAACTCGTAGCGCACCAGCACCCAGGCCAATAACAGGCCAAAGATGGCATTGATAATGGCCGCGACGGCTGCCGCGCCAATGGTCACCATATAGCTTGCGACCACACGACCTTCGGTGATAATCGCCCAGTATTCGGCGAAGCTAAGCCCCGCTAACTGGCCGAACAGGCCGGTAATCGGTAAGAGCAGCACCAGCGAAATAAACAGCACGCTGATACCCATAGAAAGGCCAAAACCCGGCAGCACGCGTGTGCTGCCGGTTCGCCAAGTGGCAAGTTGACTCATAGTTCAGGCTGGCTCATAGGTGAATATTAGCGGCGCTGTAACTGGTCGAGAAGGCCACCGCTGCCGAAGTGAGTTTCCATTGCTTCATCCCAGCTACCAAACACGTCGTCTACCTCGAGTAATTCGGTCTCCGGGAACTCGTCGGCAAACTCTTCGACCACGGCTTCGTTATGCACCCGGTAGTTGAAGCCCGCGAGTAGGCGCTGAGTCTCTTCGGTGTAGAGGTACTCAAGGTAGCTCTGGGCCAAGTCGCTGTTGCCGTTGCGCTCAGCATTTTCGCCGACAACGGCAACGGGGAACTCGGCTAGGATACTGACAGGCGGCACGATCACTTCGTAATCGTCGCTGCCGTACTCGCTACGAATATTGTTAACTTCAGACTCGAAGCTAATCAGTACATCGCCAATTTCTCGCTCAATAAAGCTGGTCGTCGCGCCACGGCCGCCGGTATCAAATACCGCCACATTGGCTAAAAAGGTGCTCATGAACTCTTCGATTTGCTCTTCATCGCCATCAAATTCGTTCTCGGCAAAGCCCCAAGCGGCTAAATAGGTGTAGCGGCCATTACCCGAGGTTTTCGGGTTAGGGAAGACCACTTCTACGTCTTCTTGGGCTAGATCGTCCCAGCTTTCGATGCCTTTGGGATTGCCTTTACGCACCAGGAAAGCGGTAGTGGAGTAGTAGGGCGAAGCATTGTTCTCAAATGCGTCTTGCCAATCTTCTGCCACCAACCCGGCATCCGCGAGTACTTGCACGTCGGTCACCTGGTTAAAGGTCACTACATCGGCACGTAGGCCCTGCAAGATGGCGCGTGCTTGTGCCGAAGAGCCGCCGTGAGACTGGCTAATGGCAATTTCTTCACCGTGCTCTTCCTGCCACCACGCTTGAAACTCAGGGTTGATCGCGGCAAACAGCTCGCGAGCGATATCGTAGGATGAATTGAGCATTTCACGCTCTTGGGCAACGGCGGAACCGCTGACCGTAACGCCCATGGCAATGGCTATCAGGCTGCGGCGGAAAATTGTCGGCAACGTCATCGTTAACTCCTTAAATCAGTAAGCGCATAGGATCGCCAAAAAGTAGTGTCGCAATAGCCGCAAGGTTAAAGCTATCAATGTGGAATTACAATCATGTTTTATATTCTATTTAAGAATATGCCTGTGATGACTATACTCAGCCGCTCTTAGGCCGCAGATACGTGGTTCTAGTAAGCGGCTCTGATAAGATAGATGTTTGGCTTTGCTCTTTAGCCTGTGCTCGCAGGCATATCGGGTGGCTACTCTCGTCTACTGATTAATAAGCAGGAATGGAATATGACCGCTGCGCATGATTTTCTCATTGCCCCCTCTATTTTATCAGCTGATTTTGCCCGGTTGGGTGAAGAGGTGGACAACGTGCTGGCTGCAGGCGCCGATGTGGTGCACTTCGATGTAATGGATAATCACTATGTGCCTAACCTCACGATTGGCCCCATGGTGTGCAAAGCGCTGCGTAAGCACGGCGTAACGGCGCCCATTGATGTGCATTTGATGGTTAAGCCGGTCGACCGCATGATCAGCGATTTTATCGAGGCAGGTGCCAGCTATATCACCTTTCACCCTGAAGCCTCTGAGCACGTTGACCGTTCGCTGCAGTTGATCCGCGATGGTGGCTGTAAGGCCGGTTTAGTGTTTAATCCCGCAACGCCGCTCTCCTATCTCGACTACGTGATGGAGAAAGTCGATATGGTACTGCTGATGAGCGTTAACCCAGGCTTTGGTGGCCAGTCATTTATTCCTGGTACGCTAAACAAGTTGCGCGAGGCACGGGCGCGCATTGATGCATCACACTATGATATCCGCTTGGAAATCGACGGCGGAGTAAAAGTGGATAACATTGCTGAGATTGCCGCCGCTGGCGCCGATACCTTTGTAGCAGGCTCCGCTATTTTCAGTGCCCACCAAGCCAGCGACCCGCACGGCTACGACACAGTACTCAAACAACTGCGGGCGGCGCTGGCGACGGCGTAATACTGCGCTTCAAGCAAAAATTAACGGGGTGTTTAGTGTAATTTCATGCGTGGTTTTAAATACTTATTGAGCTTATCCACCAGCCATGACAGCCCCGTTTTTGTCGGCCCATGAATTGAGAGCTGATGCGTACGATATAACGAAGCATACGCTTTGCGTGCCAGCCAGCCTTCCAAAAACAGACCTTTGGAGGCTCCGCTACGCATCAAATTACCCACTGCATCGTAGCGCGCCAGTGAGACCAGTGAGCCATGATCACGGTAGCGAAAATCCTGTAATGGCTTATCTTCCAGTTGGTTAACCAAGTTTTTGGCTAATAACTTGGCTTGTTGATGCGCCGCTTGAGCGCGAGGCGGCACGGTACCCTCGTCTCCCATCGGGCAACTGGCGCAGTCGCCAAGCGCGAATATTCGTTCATCGTCGACACTTTGCAGGCTACGTTTCACTTCGATCTGATTTTTCTTGTTAGTCGTCAGGCCAAGTTCGGTTAGAAATGGCGGCGCTTTAATACCCGCTGCCCACACATTAATATCCGTCTTTATCTCCTCACCGTTGTCGGTAATCAGCCGATGCGCTTGTGCTTCCTCGATCGCCGTATCGGTATGAACGGTGACGCCCATTTTCTCAAGCTCTGTTTTAACGGTCTGGCTGACCCGGTCAGAAAGCCCAGGCAGCAAGCGTGGCGCAGCCTCTAGCAAGTGTACGCTAATGTGCTGATGATCTATCGCCGTTACGCCATAGGCATTGAGCATACGTGAGGCATCAAATAGCTCGGCGGCAAGCTCTACCCCTGTTGCGCCGCCGCCCACAATGCCAATAGTCAACTGGGTATGCTGGCGCAGGGTGGGGTCGGTATAGCGCAGGAAGGTATTGATCATATCGCGCTGAAACGCTTTGGCCTGCTGGGGCGAATCAATAAAGTGGCAGTGCTCGGCGACGCCGGGCGTGCCGAAGTCATTGGAAACACTACCCAACGCCATCACTAAGTAGTCATAGGTTAACTCGCGGGCAGGCAGTACCTCAGCGCCATCTTCGTCTTTAACGGGGGCTAAACGTAGGACTTGCTGCTGGCGATCCACACCCGTCAGTGAACCTCGCTGATAACGGTAGAAGTGAGCAGACGAATGTCCGCGATAATCCACCTCGTCCATACTGGAATTAAGCACACCGGTCGCCAGTTCATGGAGCAAAGGCTTCCAAACGTGGGTGGTGTTACGATCCAGCAACACAATCTCTGCGCGTTTACGCTTGCCTAATGTATGCCCTAGCCGCGTAGCGAGAGCTAGCCCACCCGCGCCACCGCCGACAATCACAATCCTGGGTATGGCCATCATTATCTCCTTGGCTAAGTTAGCTCCAGCATAGAAGCTTCTTACGCTTCTGACTAATGCGAAGGTTTACCTTGAACAGGTAAGATAGCTTTCTAAACACGATGAGGCAGAGGGCAGTGACGGTGCATTCCATACGATTTACAGAACGATATTCAGGACTACATTCAGTACTGCAGGGTAAACGGCTGATTGCGTTCGACTTGGATGGCACGTTGATTGATTCGGTACCTGATCTTGCCGCTGCGGTGGCGCATGCTCTAAAGGCGCTTGATCTACGCCAGCCAAGCGAAGCCGAGGTGCGTGATTGGGTCGGCAATGGGGCGCCGGTATTAGTCGAAAGAGCCCTAACCTGGGCGTTACAGACACCGCCCACGCCCGCACTCCAGCAGCGCGGCTATGATACTTTTATGGACTACTATGGCGCCGCGCCCCATGCTCTCACAACGCTCTATCCAGGCGTTCAGCAAGCGCTTCAGGGGCTGCACCAGCAAGGAATGACACTGGTACTGATCACCAATAAGCCTGAGCGTTTTATTGAGCCGCTTTTACAGCACTTTGAACTGTTGGACTATTTTGCACTCTGGGTGGGCGGTGATTCACTGGCTGAAAAAAAGCCTCATCCACTGCCGCTGTTGCATGCTGCCCACATGTGCCAGATTCCAGCCGCTGAGTGTGTGATGGTGGGTGATTCCCGGCATGATATTGCTGCTGGTAAAGCGGCAGGCTTTACTACCGTAGCGTTACCGTACGGCTACAACCACGGCGAGCCAATCGAAGAGAGTCACCCTGATCTAGTGCTCTCTTCGTTAACAGAATTGCTGACAACCACCTCCCAGACGACAAAAGCGATTGAGTAATGGCAAAGGGCTGATTACTCGGCCGTTGCACCACCTAAAGCGGTATGCAGTACCTCCGCGTTATGACGCAGCATGGTCGAATAGTTGGCAGCTGGGCCATCTGCGCGACTCAGTGAATCAACATACAGCGGCCCTGCGAGTGGAATTGAAGTCTCCCGAGCTAAAGCATCCATATGAATACTGGGTGTCGTGCTTTCAAAAAAGAGTGCCGAGGGACGTTTTGCAGCAAGTTGCTCGCTCATTTTGGCCATTGCCTGGGCACTGCCTTGGGTCTCATGATTAACGCCCCATATTCCCTGGGCTTGAAATGAGAAAGCACGTGCGAAATAACCAAAGCTTGCTTCACTAGTGATTAGTGTGCGGTTGGTTTGAGGGATACCATCGAGCCGCTCTTTCACCTCTGAGCTCAGAGTAGTCAGCGCTTTGCGAGCTTCTTCGGCGCGCGCATAAAACACATCTGCCTGCTTGGGCAGGTGCTCGGCCAGCGTGGCGGCAATCACATCAATGTAAGCGGCGGCGCCGGCGGGGTCCATCCACATATGCGGATCTGGTTCGCCTTTATATTGACCTGTGGAGATCATCAGCGGTGCGTAGTCGGCCTTTTTCGCCACTTCCACGAGGGTTAACTGATCGTCTGACATCGCTTCAATATGACGAATCCAAGGCTCTAAGCCCAGTCCGTTATAAAAGACGATATGGGTCTCTTCTAACGCAAGCACATTGGGGGGGGTTAACTCCCAGCGGTGAACGTCTTCACCCACAGGAACAATGACATTGACGCTGACCGCGTCTCCTGCCACCCGTTTGACCAACTCCTCCATGACTGAAAACGAGGCAATAACGCGTAGCGTTGTGTTGGCATAGGCTGGCGCAGCGCTGATCAATGCGACAAATAAGAGCGTACACATCCAGGTAACCCGCTTTGTCATCTTACGCTCCTAACTTAATTGTAAACTAACGTAAATGTCGGTAGATAATAAAGACTGCGGTGGTTCGTTGCTAGTACCAATCTTCAGGCAGGTCGAGAGAGGTAAGGTACAGGTAGGATTCCCTTTAAAGGAAAGTGCCACTATGCTTAACAGTCTTACACTCCTAAGCATAGCGTGCCTGATGACTGAGCGAACGGTTTCTTCGGTGCGGCGTTGGTGAGCCCCTTTTCTGGGGCGGTTCGTAAGCTCGCTGAGGGAGCTTCTTATCATTACTACCGGGCGCAGCACTTAACCCCTGCAACGCAGCGCCCGGTTGCGGTATCATCAAGTCATTAGAGGTTTCATCTGTGACCTGAATGACGCAACGGAGTAAGTGGGGCAATGGCGCAAGCTCAGTCGGGGCAGAAACTGTCAGCGCAGAATCAGCCAGCGCGTAAAGTAGTGATGATCGATAATTATGACAGCTTCACGTTTAACATAGTCCAGTACCTGGGCGAGCTGGGCGCGGAAGTAAACACTTACCTTAATGACGACATCACCATTGAGCAGATTGAAGCGCTGGCGCCGACGCACTTGGTGGTGTCGCCGGGACCATGTACGCCTAACGAGGCAGGTATCTCCATGGCCGCCATCGAGCATTTTGCTGGCAAGCTACCTATTTTAGGTGTCTGCCTGGGCCATCAGGCCATTGGGCAGGTCTTTGGTGGCAAGGTCGTGCGCGCCCCACAGGTCATGCACGGCAAAACCTCTGCTGTACTACACGCGAACCAAGGTGTATTTGAAGGGTTGGATAATCCTGTTGAGGTTACTCGCTATCACTCCCTGGTCGTCGATAAAGCGAGTCTGCCTGACTGTTTGGAAGTCACTGCCTGGACAGGTGATGACGATGTTACTCCCGGTTTAGTGATGGGGGTTCGTCACCGCGAGCTGGATATTGAAGGGGTGCAGTTCCATCCCGAGTCGATTCTTACCCGCCAAGGCCATGAGCTGTTGGCCAACTTTTTAAAACGCGGCTGATGGCCGGTTTCACACGCTTTTTTAGGGGCCCCTCTGCTCATGCAAATGCGAGACGCGATTAATGCGGTAATGCGCCGCGAAGACCTCTCTTTCGATGCCATGCACGCCTTGATGCGCCAGATCATGACCGGCGATGCTTCTGACGCGCAAATTGGCGGCCTGCTGGTCGGTTTAGCCATGAAGGGCGAAAGTGCCGTTGAAATTAGCGCCGCCGCGCAGGTAATGCGCGAGCTAATGAAACGCGTTGAATTGAAGGCGGAAAACGTTGTGGATATCGTCGGCACCGGTGGCGATGGCGCGAACCTGTTTAATGTTTCCACCGCTGCCAGTTTTGTTGCCGCTGCCGCTGGCGCGCATGTGGCCAAGCATGGTAACCGCAGCGTTTCGTCGTCATCCGGTAGTGCGGACTTATTTGATGTGGCGGGTATTTACCTGGATCTTAAGCCTGACCAGGTAGCGCGCTGCATCGAGCAGGTGGGCGTTGGCTTTATGTTTGCCCCTAATCATCACCCGGCCATGCGCTATGCGATTGGGCCACGCCGCGAAATGGGCGTGCGCACGCTGTTTAATATTCTGGGCCCACTGACCAACCCGGCTGGTGCTCCCAATCAGGTGCTGGGTGTTTACGCCGCGGAATTGGTGCCGCTCATGGCCGAAGTGCTTAAAACCTTGGGTAGCCGTCATGTGATGGTGGTCCATTCAGACGATGGCTTGGATGAAATCTCACTGGCAGGCCCTACGTTAGTCGCCGAGCTAAAAGAGGGTGAGATTACCCAGTACACCATTACACCCGAAGAGCTGGGCATTGAGCGCCAGAGCTTGGCAACACTGAAAGCCAATAGCGCCGAAGATAGCCTGCGCTTGGTCAAGGCAGCGCTTTCCGGTGAAGGCGCCGCTGCCGATATGGTCGCGCTGAACGCCGGGGCCGCGCTTTACTGTGCGGGCGTGGCGGATACCTTAAAAGAGGGGGTGATGGTGGCCCAGGACGCGCAAGCTTCCAAGCTGCCGCTCGAAAAATTGAAAGAGCTTTCGCACTTCACCAGCGTTTTTAAGCAGTAGGTTCTTAAACAAGATAAGTTTTAAAAAAAGAGATCAACATGACTCAACAGGCAACGCCAACTATTTTAACGCGTATTCTGGCTCGCAAAGATCAAGAAGTGGCTGAGCGTCGCCAAGCGGTCTCAGAATCAGACCTGCTCGCGCTAGGAGAGAAGCAGAGCGCCCCGCGTGGCTTTATTGAAGCGCTTAATACGCGCATCGCAACGGGTGATCCGGCGATTATCGCCGAGGTGAAAAAAGCCTCTCCCTCGAAAGGCGTTATTCGTGAAGAGTTTCACCCGTCCGATATCGCCAAAAGCTATGCGCAAGGGGGCGCTGCCTGTCTATCGGTGCTCACCGATGCCGACTTCTTCCAGGGCCACGAAGACTACCTGATTGCCGCGCGGGATGTGTGTACGCTACCGGTGATTCGTAAAGACTTTATCACCCACGGTTATCAGGTCAGTGAAGCGCGAGCTATTGGTGCCGACTGCATCCTATTGATTGTCGCCGCCTTGGATGACTCACAGCTGTGTGATCTACACCAGCAGGCCAATCAACTGGGAATGGATGTGTTGGTAGAGGTGCACGATGCAGACGAGCTGGAGCGCGCCTTGGCGCTGGAGCTAAAGTTGGTGGGTATCAACAACCGCAATTTGCACACCTTTGACACCAGCCTCAATACCACGCTGGATCTGCTGCCGCGCATTCCTGAAGGCGTCACGGTGATTACCGAATCGGGTATTCATACCCGCGATGACGTTGAGCTGATGCGTGACCACAACGTTAACGGGTTCCTGGTTGGCGAAGCCTTTATGCGCGAAAGCGATCCGGGTTTGGCGCTGAAAAGGCTCTTTTTCTGATTGCTGAACTCAAGCAGCACCAAGCCTGACTACCGGAATCTCATCACTGCTGCTTTAGGGCTTTCAATAGGGCTTGAAGTGGGTGAGGTAGTTTTTGTGCCGAATAGCGCTTCACCTGGCTGCGGCAGGAGTAGCCGGTGGCCAGTAACTTGCCTGCGTTCTCCTGTGCCTCCACCTGGGGCTGCCACGACTGGGCGTAGATCGTTTTGGATGTAGCGGCGTTGCGGGTCTCGTGGCCGTAGGTGCCCGACATACCGCAGCAGCCGGTGGCCATCAGCTCAAGCTCTAACCCAAACGCCGCAAATACCTGCTGCCACGCCTTGGGGCTGCCCGGGGCATTGGTTTTCTCGGTGCAGTGGGCGAGCAGCTTAAAGCCTGAGTCGGTCAGCTTAAGCGGGGTGGGCGCTAGCGTATTGATGCGGGTCGCCAGCCACTCTTGCAGCATCAGTACTTCCGGCACGGCATCATTGCCTAACGCTTTGACGTACTCCTGCCGGTAGGTGAGCGTCATCGCCGGGTCGATGCCCACCAGCGGGATATCAAAGCGGGCCAAGGTGCGTAGCCGCTCGGCCTGCTTGGCGGCGGTGCGCTCGAAGGCGCCCAGGAAGCCCTGTACCTGGAGGGGTTTGCCGTTAGCCGAATAAGGCATCACAAACACACGTAGATTGAGGCGCGAGAGTAGCTCCACTACGTCCATCACCAGCTTGGCTTCAAAGTGGGTGGTGAAGGCGTCCTGCACAATAATCACGCTGTTAGCGCGCTGCTGCTCGGTTAACAGGGCTAGCGAGAGCGGCGTTGCCTCGGCGACGCCCCAGGCCTTCAACTGCTTTTTCACACTGGCCCGCGAGAGCGCCGGGGAATCGCTCATGCCCAGTGTACGGCGCATTAGTTGCTCTACCCAACGTTGGCCAATTACCGCGTTATACAGCGGCGCCGCCTTGGCCAGGGTGGGCAGCATAAATTCGGTGCCGCCAATCACATAGTCGCGCAGCGGGCGCAGGTAACGGCCGTGGTAGACCTCTAAAAACTGCGAACGGAACTGGGGCACGTTGACCTTGACGGGGCACTGTCCGGCGCAGGACTTACACGCCAAACATCCCGCCATAGCGTCATAAACTTCGTGGGAGTAGTCGTGGTGCTGCTTGCGGCTTAGCGTGTTCGCCACCCGCAGTGGAAAGCTTTTAATAAACCCCCAACCGCCCTCGGCTTTCTTCTTCCGCGACTCCTCGACGACGTCAATGCCCGCCTGGGTCTGCAGGCGCAGCCATTCGCGGATCAGGCTGGCGCGGCCTTTGGGAGAATGGCGGCGATCCCGCGTCGCTTTCCACGATGGACACATGGGGTCGTCTAAATCGTAGTTGTAGCAGGCACCGTTGCCGTTACAGTACACCGCGGCGTCGTAGGCCTGCCAGGCGCGCTCGTCGATGGTGCGGTCAAACTGGCCGCGCATGGGCACGCCATCGACCGTCAACAGATCAGGGTCGCTATCCTTGGCGATTAGCTCACCGCTTTCGGCGGGCGAAGCGATTTTGCCAGGGTTGAGTTGGTTATAGGGGTCAAAGGCCGCTTTTACCCGCTGAAGACTGGGATAGAGCTCGCCAAAGAATTTAGGCGCGTACTCAGAGCGCACGCCTTTACCGTGTTCGCCCCACAGCAGGCCACCATATTTTTGGGTAAGCGCGGCGACTTCATCGGACACTGCGCGAATCAGTTTTTCCTGCTCGGGATCCTTCATATCGATGGCGGGGCGCACATGGAGTACGCCCGCGTCCACGTGCCCAAACATCCCGTAGGAGAGCCCTCGGGCGTCCAGGGCAGCGCGGAACTCGGCGATGAAATCTGCCAGATGTTCCGGCGGCACCGCGGTGTCTTCCACAAACGGCAGGGGGCGCTTCTCGCCCTGCACGTTGCCCAGCAGGCCTACCGAGCGTTTACGCATGGCATAGACTTTTTGAATCTGACCGCGCCCTTCCGCCAGGGTGTAGCCCAGGCGTTCGACGCTGGCATCCTGGCTGAGATGGTCGGTAAATGCCTTCACCCGCGCAGCAAGGACAGCCTCGTCATCGTCATTGAACTCGATCAGGTTGATACCACCAATGGGGGTACTCGCGTGAGCAGGGAAGAACGCCTCCACGCTGTCCCAAACGAAATCCTCCATGGCGAGCTTGAGTACCGTGTCATCCACCGTTTCGATGGACGTGGGGCGAGCGCTGGACGCCATCAGCGCCTTGGCATCCCGCAGGGCGTCCATAAAACTGGTGTAACGAACGTTGACCAGGGTGGCGTGATTGGGAATCGGCAGTACGTTGAGCACGGCTTCGTTCAAAAAGCCCAGTGAGCCTTCCGAACCGCACAGCAAGCTGTTTAGATCAAGTTGGCCTTGATCATTGCGCAGGTGGGCCAAGTCATAGCCGGTCAAGCAGCGATTGAGCGGCGGAAAGATAGTCTCAATCAATGCACGTTGCTGATCGATAATCTCAGCAGCGGTGGTATGGACGCGACCAAGAATGCCCTCTTGCTGACGCTCAGCCTGCTCCTCCTCCTGGGTCAGCGCACGGCTATGCAGATGCTTTCCACCGAGCAGAACGGTATCCAATTCCAGCACATGGTTACGAGTCTTGCCGTATTCACAGCTGCCCTGGCCGCTGGCGTCGGTCGAGATCATGCCGCCAATGGTGGCGCGATTGGAGGTCGAAAGGTCGGGGGCGAAGAACAACCCGTGGGGCTTCAGCGCAGCGTTGAGCTGATCTTTCACTACGCCGGCTTGAACCCGCACACGGCGTTTCTCCACATCGATGTCTAAAATCCGGTGCATATGGCGGGAGACGTCCACCACGATACCGTCGGTAAGCGACTGGCCATTGGTGCCCGTGCCGCCGCCACGCGGGGTGAGTACGATCGCTCGATGGGAGGTTTGCGCGGCCAGCCGGGTCAGGCGCTCTAGATCTTCTGCATGCTTGGGATAGACCGCTGCCTGTGGCAAACGCTGGTAAATCGAGTTGTCGGTAGCCAGCACCGTGCGGTGGGCGTAATCCGGAGCGATTTCACCTTCGAAGCCGCGTGTCTTTAGCGCGTGTAGAAAGCGTACATAGTCTTTGCCCAAGCGTTCAAACGGGGCGGTACGGGTGTCCAAGGATGCAATCATAGTTGATCAAGCCGTCAGTGCCGGGGGCGCAATAAAAGAAGACCGCTACTTTACCGCAGCGGCTGCTTGGCTGCATCTCACCGTCGCGCTTTCCTCCACGCCTTACTCGGCACCCAGCGCTTCTTTGACCAGCGCTAAGGAGGCATCCGACATCGGCAGTGCGAGGGCTAGCTCGTGGGCGCGGGGGGACATTTTGCGCCACGTCATCTGCACGATACGCACCATATGGTCGTGTTCGATCTTACGCGAGAAGTCGGCAAAGTAGTTCTCTAGAAACACCAGGCAGGCGCAATCTTCCAGCGCTTGTACGTCTGGGTCGCGGCCTAAGCCTTTCTTGCCAATCATCTTCGCGGCTCGGGCGGCGACTTGGTCCGCATAGCCTGCGTCGCGCATAAGTTGAGCGGTAGTATCGCCAGCACGAATTCCCTGATCGCGCCGCCAGGTTAAATAACCCACACGCCCTTTGGGGTACTCATCGCGCGGCACTAACCAGCGCTGCAAGTGCTGGGCGCGAACGGCCAGGCGCAGCACTTCATCTGGGGCATCGTGAACGCGGTCTAACCAGCCACTCATACGCTGGGCGTAGGCCAGCTCCTGGGGCATGGAGGTGCCATCGGCAAGCGTCGTGGAGCGCGGATCCTCGGCATGCAAAGCATCAATGGCGGCAAGCGTTTGATCAAAGGCAGTAGACATGGCAACAGTGCTCGGCTTAAGAGTGAATTAGCAATAGGTTGCCGAGAAATCGCATGAATCACAACTGCAGTATGAGGGGATACGTGAAGAGGGTGCGCAGCGCCCGCTGCTAACCACAGCGGACGCTTTTCATACGCTCTATCAATACTAACGCTAAACTTAGCGGCGATTATAAACTTCTTCGTTGAGTTCACCCTCGCTCTTACCTACTAGCGTGGTAACCATTAAATCGCCTGCGACGTTGACGCTGGTACGGGCCATATCCAATATTCGATCAATCCCCGCGACTACGGCGATGGCTTCCAGCGGCAGACCAATCTGTGCCATTACAATCGATAGCATTATTAGACCTGCGCCCGGTACTCCCGCCGTACCGATAGAGGCTAGAGTGCCGGTAGCAACGATCATGCCGTAATCCATCATACTCAAATCAGTGCCGGTCATTTGGGCGATGAATAGCACTACCACACCCTGGTAAAGCGCCGTGCCATCCATGTTGATGGTGGCGCCTACCGGAAGTACAAACCCGGAAACCCCTTCAGACACACCCAGGTTTTTCTGTGCGCAGCGGATAGAGACAGGCAGAGTACCCGCAGAGGAAGCGGACGAGAACGCCACTACAATAGCGTCTAGGCTGCCCTGTAAGTAGCGCATAGGGTTTAGCCGACCCAGCAGCGATATAAAGCCTGAGTAGATCACCAAAACGTGAAGAATACTGGCTAGGTAGACCACGCCAATCAACTTGGCCAGCGGCAGTAGTATCTCTAATCCGTACTGGCCCGAAACGTGGGCGATTAAGCCAAACACGCCAAAAGGTGCGAACGCCATCACAATGCCGGTGAGCTTGTACATTGCCTCGGCAAAGCTATCGAATACCTTCATGACCGGTTCGCCCTTATCGCCGATCAACGTCAGCGAGATACCCAAACCAATGGCAAACACAATGATCTGCATAATGTTGCCGTTGGCCAGGGCATCCAGCGGGTTACGCGGCACTAAGTTAACCAGGATAGAGACCAGTGATGGCGCTTCACTGGCGGCCACTTCAGAGTCGAAGCTTAAATCAACCCCCCACGCCTGGCTGCAGCAAGGTGGAAAGTACCAGACCGATGGAAATAGCAAAGGCGGTAGTGACCAAATAGAGGGTAATCGTACGCGCACCAACGCGGCCCATTTTCTGCGGATCACGCATGGAGGTAATGCCTACCACCAGGGTGGAGAACACCAACGGTACAATCAGCATCATAATAGCGTTGATAAAAATATCACCGAGTGGCTTAAACACGCTGGCGGCATCGCCCAAGAGTGCACCTGCCAAAATGCCCAGTGCTAAACCCGCGAGAATTTTCTTCCATAGGGCGATTCGTCGCCACCAGGCAAATTTTCCTTGCTGTGCTGTTTCCTGCACTACCTTTCTCCTTTTAAAAAAGTGTGAAAACCTATTTTTCAGCGATTCTCCAGTTGAATCGGCGGGCACTCTATCACTTTTGGCTAATGGGCGGGGATGGATATGCAGAACGGTCTTAGCGCATGCGGTAGACTCAGGCATGCTGCTTGGCTAGTGGTTTGCCACGCGCTACTTAAGTGGGACGCGGTAAAATTGTTTACTGATTCTGTCTATTAATATTTCTTAACCAGTGCTGTGTAACGCCAGCCATGGCTCCCCGGCGCGCTTTTGCCTACAATAGGCGCCTTTATGCACGCGCATTAGCGCGTTGCTCTTATTGATTTCAGGCCAAGGGACAGGATTCATGCTCGATCCGAAACTGCTGCGCGGTGATCTTGACACGGTTGCTCAACAACTGGCCCGCCGGGGCTTTGTGCTTGATAAAGCGGGGCTGCAGGCGCTGGAGTCGCGCCGCCGCGAGCTGCAAACGCAAACCGAGCAGCTGCAAAACGAGCGCAACATGCGTTCCAAAGCGATTGGTAAAGCCAAGGCTAACGGTGAAGACATTCAGCCGCTGCTGGATGAAGTCAGCGATTTAGGTGATCGCTTGGATAAAGCCAAGCGCGAGCTGGCCGAAGTGCAGGAGGAGTGGGACGACGCCGTTAGTGGCATTCCCAATCTTCCCCATGAAAGCGTGCCGGAAGGCAAAAGCGAAGACGATAACGTTGAGCTGCATCGCTGGGGCACGCCGCGGGCGTTTGGTTTCGAGGTGCTGGATCACGTTGACCTGGGTAAGAAGTCGGGTTATCTCGATTTTGAGCTGGCGGCTAAAATTACCGGTGCCCGCTTTGCGATCATGCGCGGGCCAATTGCACGCCTGCACCGGGCGTTGGCGCAGTTTATGCTGGATACCCAAACCGAACAGCACGGCTACGAAGAGTGCTACGTGCCCTATATGGTGAATCGCGAATCGCTCATGGGGACTGGCCAGTTACCGAAGTTTGGCGAAGATCTGTTCAAGCTGAACGATGAGCGCGAGTACCACCTGATTCCCACCTCGGAAGTACCGCTGACTAACTTCGTGCGCGATGAAATTGTCGAGCAGGCGGCATTGCCGATGAAGCTTACCGCGCACACGCCGTGTTTCCGCTCTGAAGCAGGCTCACACGGCCGTGATACCCGCGGCATGATCCGTCAGCATCAGTTCGATAAGGTCGAGATGGTGCAGATCGTCGAACCGGAGAAGAGCTACGAGGCGTTGGAAGAGATGCGTGGTCATGCGGAGGCAATCCTGCAGGCGCTGGATCTGCCGTATCGTGTGGTGACGCTGTGTACTGGGGATATGGGCTTTGGGGCGACTAAAACCTACGACTTAGAAGTGTGGTTGCCCAGTCAGGAAACGTACCGGGAGATTTCTTCGGTTTCCAACTGCGAGGATTTTCAGGCGCGGCGTATGCAGGCGCGTTATCGCCACCCGGATGCCAAAAAGCCACAGTTGCTGCATACCTTGAATGGTTCTGGACTAGCGGTAGGTCGTTGCCTGCTGGCAGTGCTTGAAAACCACCAGCAGGCGGATGGCTCGGTGACTATTCCTGAGCCGCTTCGTCGCTACCTGGGCGGCGTGGAGCGTCTGGCCCTTTAAGCGCCCATACAACGTTAACGCCAGCATCAATACGAATGGTGCCAGGGCTGTAATCACTGGTGGCAGTGGATTGGCTGGCACCAGTGGCATCGCTCTCTGCCCGCATCGACATCATCTGCGGTTGGAAGATAGGTGATTGAGTTTCTTCAATGCGCTGCACATGGCTCAATTCGGCATCTAAGCTGTCGGCCATCAGGTTTGCCTTGTGCTGTGCTTTCTCGAGTGCCTTGACCAATGCTTCGTCAGTCGCGGCATCACGGTCCTGTAGGTCGAATTGCACGCCGTCAAGCGAGTTAACGCCCGCCGCAATCAGGGCATCTAATACTTCGCTTAATTGATCAAGGTCGGTAAGTTCGACGGTGATAGGGCGCTCCAGTCGCGTGCGCTGGAGTGTTTCATGCTCGCCGTCTTCGTTGCGTGGTCCTTGAATGTGCTCTGGGTAGACGTTAAGCGATCCAGCGTTGATGGCGTTGCGTTCAAGGCCGGTGGCTTCCATTTTTTCGATTAATTCGCTGGCGCGGCTTTCTAAACGCTCGCGTGCATCACTAAGTGCGCTACTATCGCTCTCTTCCAAGGTGGAAAGGGCCGGCGTGTTTTCCCATAGGCGCGCGTTGAGGGTGGCCTTGTTGGGTTCTACCTCAACCCAAGATTGCGCTTGAACGTGCAGGCTGGGGGGCGCTTGGTGTGCCGGTGCCGCGTGAGCAAAAGGCGCACTTAGGAGTGCTAATAAGGTACCACCTAGCAGGCCGTAACCTAGAAGTTGAGAGCGTAGCCCTGAAGAGCCTGATCTTTGAGAATTAAGTGGAATTGCTTTCATAAATGGCTTCCTTAGTAAGGGGGTCGCAGTGAGTGAACAGCCGCGCCGCCAAGTTAAATCATGGTTTTAAAAGCTGTTTCAATAAGTTAGGGCAGACACTACTTGGAAGGGTAGTAGAAAAGAAAGTTCAGCAAGGAAGAGTGGACGCACAACAGTTGCTTATTGTTTGCACGGTTTGTGCACTATGATCAAAGCAGCCATTATGTACCAATAACAGGCTAGGGAAGGATTATGTCGAACGTGTCTGATGAGGATTACCGAAGTATTCCACTCAATGCCACCTTGGCGCTTGCCGCGTTGGTAGTGATTATTGCTGGAATGAAAGTTGGTGCTGATTTACTGGTGCCGTTGCTATTGGCGATATTTATCGCGGTGGTATGTACCTCGCCGGTGCAGTGGCTGCACCGCTGTGGTCTGAGCATGCGAATGTCGGCCTTTCTGACCTTAATGGTGTTGCTGGCGTTTATATCGCTCATTGGTCTGCTAGTGGTTAATAGCTTTAGCACTTTTTTGACGGCGCTGCCGGAAATTGAGTCTCGGCTATATGAACAGTATTGGAACTTGCTTAATGCGCTCTCTTCACGCGGATTAGCTATCAACCCAGACCAGATCAACTCTCTCTTTGAAGGCGAGGATGAAGGCTCCTGGATGCCAGCGCTATTGAGCCAGCTTGGCAACCTGTTCATGCAGAGCATTATTGTTGGGCTGCTGGTTATCTTTATGCTGTTTGAGACGCTCAATGTGCGCGACAAAATATCTCGAGCACTGGAAAATCCCGCGCCCAGTTTGAAGCGTTTCAGTGAGTTCAGCTTAACGCTAAAGCGCTACCTTGCGGTTAAGACGGTTATTAGCCTTGCCACGGGGGCGCTGGTTTGGCTTTCTTGCTTGATGGTGGGTGTTGAATTCCCACTGCTGTGGGGGGTGTTAGCCTTTGCGCTAAACTTCATTCCTAATATTGGTTCTGCTCTGGCTGCCATACCGCCGGTGCTGTTACTACTGGTTGCCCAAGATGGCGGCGCGTTTCAGGCGATGCTGTTGGCATCGGCCTATCTGGTCATCAACTTTGTGCTTGGCAACCTAATTGAGCCACGAGTAATGGGGCAGGCGTTAGGGCTCTCCACCTTTGTGGCGTTTTTATCGTTGGTCGTGTGGGGCTGGATATTTGGTGCAGCGGGGATGTTACTTTCGGTGGTGCTGACAATGACACTTAAAATCGCGCTTGATAGCCACCCACAAACACGCTGGATCGCTCGGCTGCTAGGGCCTGGGAGGCGGCGTATAAAGGATAGTAGGGCGAGTGACGCAAGCTTGCCGCCGTGGAAGCGCTGAAGTTAAGGTAAAGAGTAGTGAAAACATTACCGCCGACAGCGTCGGCGGTAATTGCACGTACTAAATTGCACGTACTAAATTGCACGTACTAAATTGCACGTACTAAACGGCTGTCATCAGGCGTTCTGTTCGATGAACTGCGTTAGTTGTGATTTGGATTGCGCGCCAACCAGTGAGGCGACTTTGGTGCCTGCTTTAAACAGCATCACGGTAGGTACGCCGCGTACGCCTTGCTCGGCAGCAATTTCAGGTGCATCGTCAACATTGACGCTAACGACTTTCAGGCTGTCCTGACGCTCTGCAGCCACTTCATCAACGACCGGGGCCATGACTTTGCACGGGCCACACCAGGGCGCCCAGAACTTCATTAGCACAGGCTGTTCAGCGTTGAGGACTTCTTGCTCAAAATTGGCGTTGGTGACATCAACATTATTAGCCATTTGCTTCTCCCGTTTGCGTTGCTCTTACTGTTTCGTTGCCTCAAATGGAGCAACGGTCATTACGCGATCAATTGGCGCTCGTTCACCGCGCCTCATCTCTATCACGATAAGCGTGGGCAGATGTTAGCGGGCGCGGAGGTTGCTGGCAAATTTCCCGTGTGGTGATTTATCTGAATAGCAGAAATTAATGGATGCTGGTAGGAAGATTTTTTATAATATAAAAGTATTATCCATTTGTTTTTTATTCTATCTGGTGCTGTAAAGTGCTGCACCAGCGCCGATTTCCATCAAACGCATCGTAGTAGCTGCGCAAGGATGTGTTTCAAGGCGCGTCCTACATAGATCTGTTTAGAGAATAAATAAGGTGAGGATATGAAGCTACAACAGCTACGCTATATCTGGGAAGTCAATCGACATAACCTGAACGTCTCAGCCACAGCGCAAAGTCTATTTACCTCACAACCGGGGATCTCCAAACAAATTCGTTTACTGGAAGACGAGCTTGGCGTTGAGATTTTTGCCCGCAGCGGCAAGCACCTAACGCGAGTAACGCCTGCTGGCCAATCGATTATTGACCTGGCCGGGCAAGTGCTGCGCCTGACCGATAATATCAAGCAGGTTGCCCAGGAGCATAGCGACGAGCGTCGTGGCAGCCTGGCGATTGCAACCACACACACTCAAGCCCGTTACGCGCTACCACCGATCATTAGCGAATTCACGCTGAAATACCCTGATGTAGCCCTGCATATGCAGCAGGGGACGCCCAAACAGATTGCACAGATGGTTAGCGAAGGGCAGGCAGACTTTGCTATCGCCACCGAGTCACTGGAGCTGTTTACCGATTTGGTACTGCTGCCATGCTATCGCTGGAACCGCTGCGTACTGGTGCCAAAGGGTCACCCGCTGGCTACCCACGATGGCCCGCTTACCCTTGAGGCGCTTGGCGAACATCCGTTGGTAACCTATGTGTTTGGGTTCACTGGTCGTTCTCAGTTAGATGATGCCTTTAAAGCGAAGGGGGTAACGCCTAACGTGGTACTCACGGCAGCCGATGCCGATGTGATAAAAACCTACGTGCGCCTGGGAATGGGCGTGGGTATCGTGGCGCATATGGCCGTGGATGAGACGCTTGACGATGACTTGGTAGCACTGGATGCAAGCCATCTGTTTGCCAGCTCTACGACCAAGATTGGTATTCGTCGTGGTACTTTTATGCGCGGCTATATGTATGACTTTTTAGAGCGCTTCGCGCCTCACTTAACCCGTGACCGTGTGGATGAAGCGCTAACAGCAGGTCCACGCCATGAACAGTCGCTGTTTGATGACTTAGACCTGCCCGAGTATTGATTATTGGCGAGTATCAGTGCTGTAAATGCAGCCCGCATTCGCGCTTCTCTTCCACTTTAGTGGGGTCAAAGTAGTCGAAGTTGTTGGGTAGGTTATGCGCCTGTAGGTACTGATACATATCTTTAGCGCTCCACTGTAGCAGCGGGGCCACTTTTAACAGGCCGTCGCTGTTGCGGCTAACCGCCTGCATTTTGGCGCGTTCGGGGGTGTCTTCAGCGCGTAGCGCGGTAAACCATACGTCAGGCTGCATTTCACGCAACGCACGCTCGAAAGGTTCGAGTTTCACTTCCTGAGTAAAGGCTGCATGGCGCGGGTCGTCAATGCCCGGCATGGGGCCGTCCAGCGCTTCGCGGTGGGCGCGGGTACGACGGGGCACAAAGCTGACGATATTGAGGTGGAGTTGTTTTATCACCTCGTCGGCGAATTGATAGGTCGCCTCGGTGTTGTAACCGCTGTCCATCCAAACAATCGGTATATCCGGGCGTACCTGGCTGACCATGTGCAGAATCACCGCCTCAAAAGGGCGAAAGTTAGTGGTGCAGATAGGCCGCGCGCCCTGGGCTAATGCCCACTCAACCAAACCCTGCGGGTTGTTAGCAAATTCGTTATTGATCGCTTCAAGCTCTGAGGACATGCTGCCTCCTGTTCGGGTGTAGAGTTATGGTGACTAGGCTATCAAACCCGACCCCTGACGCCCCAATACCGTTTAGTTAGGCTTTTATATTCCTTTTAGATATAGAAATTTAATTGCTTATTCCAGGGCGCCAATTAGGTGGCGAATCTTATCCAATGTTTCGGTGTACTCTTCGTCCGCTTGAGAGTCTGCCACTAAGCCGCCGCCGCCCCATACATGCAATCTTCCCGCCTCGGCAACCATCGTGCGAATGGCGATGGAGGTATCCATACTGCCGCGTACATCGACATAACCTAAGCTGCCGCAATAGACACTGCGCTGGCAGGGCTCTAATTCATCAATGATCTGCATGGCGCGAATCTTGGGCGCGCCGGTAATCGAGCCGCCGGGAAAAGCGGCTTCAAGAAGTGACAGTGGGGTATAGCTATCGGCCAGCGTTCCCTGCACGACGCTAACCAGGTGGTGCACGTTGGGGTAGCTCTCCAGGCGGCACAGTTGCGGCACGCGAATGGAGCCAGGCTTACACACGCGGCCTAAGTCATTGCGAAGCAAGTCAACAATCATCACATTTTCAGCGCGATCTTTAGTGCTGATCAGTAGCTGCTCCGCTAACGCCTGATCTTCTTCTGGCGTTGCGCCCCGCGGACGGGTGCCTTTGATGGGCCGCGTTTCGACTTCTCTGTTGCTGCATTGGATAAAACGCTCCGGCGAAAGTGAGAGTACGGCTTTATCTCCCCAGGCCATAAAGCCCGAAAAAGGCGTGGGCGTTGCCTGCCGCAATCGCAGGTACGCTTGCCACTCATCCCCCTCATAGTCGGCATAAAAACGCTGCGCTAAATTGATCTGATAGCAATCTCCCGCCCGTATATAGCGCTGCACGGCGTTAAAGCGCGAGACGTACTGTTCATGGCTAAGCTCGGCCTGAAAGGCATTATTAAGTGCAAATGCGCCTGACTGGTCTGGTGATGCAGCAAGCCAGGTTTTCACTTGGTCACGGCGTTCCGGCGTGGCAATTAACCACGCCTGCTGAGCCGCGTGATCTAGCGTAATGCACCAATCGTAAAGTCCTAGACGGGCTTGTGGTAGTGCGACCGGGCTCGCTTGACCGCTAGGTATGGATAAGGTTTTACGTCCTAAATCGTAGCCCCAATAGCCAATCAAACCGCCAAGAAAAGGGAGTTCGCTGGGCTCATTAGGGATATCTAACTGATCCAATAGCCACTGCTGCAGCGCAAACGCATCGTTGGCTAGGTGTGATGGAGGGCTGAACTGGTGAGATGAGAGGCTCGGGTTGCCGTCGCTCGTCACTTCCAGCGTAGCCAGGGGGTCGCTGCTGATAATATCAAAGCGGCCATTGGCAATCGGGCGACCACTATCGAGCAGCACCGCGCCGGGTCTGGCGCGCAGGCAGGCGAATACGCCCAAGGGGTCGGGTGAATAGGGCAGGGAAGTCATCGACAACGCCTTGATCATTAAACAAACGCCTCGCCAGTAAAGGGCGAGCCATTTTAGAGGGGCGTAGGCAATGACACCAGTGTTAGACGTCTGTCGCATTTAACGCTATGCAACCGCAACCCACCACTCGTTACCTAACAATAACTGCTTGATTGTTGACAGAGCTGATCTGATTGTCCCTATCAGTACAACGAAAGACGTACAAAATCGGCTATCTAGGCTAGTTGACGGTTCAAATAACACACGCTAGAGTTTGTTTACTTTTCAATTGTCGACAATTAATCATGGCAACACTCGCTTCTAACTCGTCTACTGCCGCCAACGCTTCCTCTGCAACAGCAGGTTCTGAGGCAACCGCCTCGGAAATGGCTGTACCCGAAGTACGCACGCTCGCAGAGCGGGTATTTCATCAATTGCAGGATGCCATCGTGCGTGGCGAACTCGCCCCCGGAAGCAAGATCACTGAGCCGGGGCTTTCCAAGACCTATGGTATTTCACGCGGGCCGCTGCGCGAAGCGATGCGTCGCCTGGAAGCACACCGCCTGATTGAGCGAGTTCCTCATGTAGGCGCGCGCGTGGTTCAACTCTCAATGAAAGAGCTTCTAGAGCTGTTTGACCTGCGTGAGGCTCTGGAAAGTATGGCGGCGCGCCTGGCGGCGGAGCATATGTCGCCGGAGGAGGTTCAGGGTTTGCGCGATGTACTAGCGCTACACGAAGGCCAGGCCGACCTGAAGCGCGGCGAAGCTTACTACCAGCGCGAAGGCGATCTCGATTTTCACTACTGCATTGTTCAGGGCAGCCATAACAAAATGCTGATGAACCTGCTGTGCGACGATCTCTACTATCTCGTGCGCCTTTATCGCACCCAATTCAGTGCCAGTGGCACGCGACCGCAGCGGGCTTTCGTGGAGCACCATCGCATTGTGGACGCCATTGAAGCCGGGGACGCCGAGTTGGCCGAGCTGTTGATGCGCCGTCATGTCAGCGCCTCCCGCGCCAATGTGGCGGATCGCTATGCAGCTTCTCTCGAACAGTCAGCGTCCAAATCGTAACGCTCCCAATTACACAGCTAAAACATAACTAAAAATTAACAACAGGAGAAACTCCTCATGTCCCAGATGACTCCCGGCGCCCGTTTTCGGGCCGCGCTAGAAGCGAATCGTCCGCTACCGATACTCGGCACCATCAATGCCTATACAGCACTGATGGCTGAAAAAGTCGGTCACCAGGCTATCTACCTTTCCGGTGGCGGTGTCGCCAATGCATCGTTCGGCCTGCCGGATCTGGGCATGACGACCATGAATGATGTGGTGGAAGATGCTCACCGTATCTGCGGCGCGACCGAGCTGCCGCTGCTGGTGGATATCGATACCGGCTGGGGCGGTGCTTTCAATATCGCCCGCACTGTGAAAGAGATGCAGCGTGCTGGTGTCGCCGCGGTGCACATGGAAGATCAGGTCGCGCAAAAACGCTGCGGCCATCGCCCCAATAAGGCAATTGTCACTCAGCAGGAGATGGTCGACCGTATCAAAGCCGCCGCCGATGCCAAGATCGACTCCGAATTCTATTTGATTGCCCGTACCGATGCGTTTCAAAAAGAGGGTCTCGATGCGGCCATTGAGCGCGCTAATGCCTGCGTTGAAGCCGGGGCGGATGCTATTTTCGCCGAAGCCGTTCACACGCTGGATGATTACAAAGCTTTCTGTGAAAGGGTCAACGCGCCCATTTTGGCCAACATCACCGAGTTCGGTGCTACCCCGCTATTTACTCAAGCGGAGCTTGGCGACGTTGGATGCCGCATGGTGCTTTACCCGCTCTCCGCGTTCCGCGCTATGAATGCCGCGGCACTGCAGGTCTATCAAAGCATCTTCGACAACGGCCATCAAAAAGACGTTGTGCCAATGATGCAGACGCGCGATGAACTCTACGATTTTCTGAACTACCACGACTTTGAACAAAAGCTCGATGCACTGTTTGCCGAACAGGGCGACGACCAGTAAGTCAAACGCCAGTTAACGTTCGATCATATTTGAAAGACACAATTTAAAATAAAAGCAGTAACAGGAGACTCACCATGGCTGATAAACCCGTGACAGGTGCAGGACTACGTGGCCAGAGCGCCGGTACCACCGCGCTGTGTACGGTAGGCAAAACCGGCTCAGGCCTGACCTACCGTGGATTTGATATCAAAGAGCTTGCCGAAAAAGCCAAGTTTGAAGAGGTTGCTTACCTGCTGCTAAAAGGCAAGCTGCCCAACCAGGGCGAATTAGATCACTACATCAGTAAGCTCAAAAACCTGCGCGGTTTGCCCGATGCGCTGAAAACGGTGCTTGAGCAGATTCCTAAAGATGCTCACCCGATGGATGTGATGCGCACCGGCACCTCAATGCTGGGCAATCTAGAAACCGAGGAGAACTTTGATCAGCAGCAGGACGTGGCCGACCGCCTGCTAGCGGTGCTGCCCTCGATTATTTGCTACTGGTATCGCTTCTCTCATGACGGTGTACGCATTGATACTGAAACGGATGATGACTCGGTAGGCGGTCACTTCCTCCATATGCTGCGCGGCGAACCTGCTTCTGAACTGCATGCCCGGGTCATGAACGTCTCGCTGATTCTTTACGCCGAGCACGAATTCAATGCCTCTACCTTCACAGCACGAGTTTGTGCCTCAACGCTTTCCGATATGCACTCCTGCGTGACCGGTGCGATTGGTTCGTTGCGCGGCCCGCTACATGGCGGCGCCAACGAAGCGGCCATGGCGATGATCGAGAATTGGCAGTCGCCGGAAGAGGCGGAAAGCAAGATCATGGGAATGCTGGAGCGCAAGGACAAGATCATGGGCTTTGGTCATGCGATCTACCGAGAGTCCGATCCGCGCAACGCGATTATCAAGCACTGGTCCAAGAAGCTCTCCGACGACGTAGGCGACAAAGTGCTTTACCCGGTTTCCGAGCGGGTCGAAGCGGTAATGTGGCGCGAGAAAAAGCTGTTCTGTAACGCGGACTTCTTCCACGCCAGCGCATACCACTTTATGGATATACCCACCAAACTGTTCACGCCGATTTTTGTCTGCTCGCGGCTGACTGGCTGGGCGGCACACGTATTTGAGCAGCGCGCCAATAATCGCATCATCCGCCCCAGTGCCGATTACACCGGCCCCGAGAAGAGCGAGTGGGTGCCGATAGAAGCGCGAGACTGACCTGCGTGATGCCCGGTGGCTTGGCTACCGGGCTTTTTTCAGCCCCTTCTTGTGAGTCTGCCTGTTATGAATACCCAATACCGTAAACCCCTGCCTGGCACAGCGCTTGAATTTTTTGATGCTCGCGAGGCGGTGGAAGATATCCAGCCCGGTGCCTATGCTCAGCTGCCCTATACCTCGCGTGTGCTGGCCGAGCAGTTGGTGCGCCGCTGTGATCCAGCACTGCTCACCGATGCGCTGAAACAGCTGATCGAGCGCAAGAGCGACCTGGATTTTCCTTGGTACCCGGCGCGTGTCGTCTGCCACGATATCCTCGGCCAAACCGCACTGGTCGATTTGGCCGGGCTGCGTGACGCCATCGCCGAAAAGGGCGGCGATCCCGCCAAGGTTAATCCGGTGGTGCCCACCCAACTGATTGTCGATCACTCATTGGCGGTGGAGCACGCAGGCTCAGAAGAGGGCGCCTTCGAGAAAAACCGTGCCATTGAAGATCGTCGCAACGACGATCGTTTCCACTTCATCAACTGGACCAAGACGGCATTCGAGAACGTCGATGTGATTCCCCCCGGCAACGGCATCATGCACCAGATCAATCTGGAGAAGATGTCACCGGTGGTGCAGAACCGCGACGGCATTGCCTATCCCGATACCTGTGTGGGGACCGATAGCCACACGCCGATGGTGGATGCACTCGGCGTTATCTCAGTAGGCGTGGGTGGCCTGGAAGCCGAAAGCGTGATGCTAGGCCGCGCTTCCATGATGCGCTTACCGGATATCGTCGGCGTAGAGCTGACCGGCAAGCTGCAGCCGGGGATTACCGGCACCGATATGGTGCTGGCGATTACCGAGTTCCTGCGTAAAGAGCGTGTAGTGGGGGCTTACCTGGAGTTTTACGGCGAAGGCGCCGATGCGCTTACCGTGGGGGATCGCGCCACTATTTCGAATATGACCCCCGAATACGGCGCGACTGCGGCGATGTTCTACATCGATGGTCAAACCATCGATTACCTGAAAATTACCGGCCGTGAAGATGAGCAGGTGGCGCTGGTGGAAACCTATGCCAAACACACCGGCCTGTGGGCGGACAGTTTGACCGAGGTTGAGTACGAGCGGGTGCTGACCTTTGATCTTTCATCGGTACACCGCACTCTGGCAGGGCCGTCCAATCCTCATGCACACTTGCCCACTTCAGAGCTGGCACAGCGCGGTATTGCGGTAGGGCTTGAGGCAGCGCGGGAAGAGGAGAAGGCGGGCAGAATGCCGGATGGCGCGGTGATCATCGCCGCCATTACCAGCTGCACCAACACGTCCAACCCGCGCAACATGGTCGCCGCCGGGCTGATCGCCCGTAACGCCAACCGGCTAGGGTTGCTGCGTAAACCCTGGGTGAAGTCGTCGCTGGCGCCGGGCTCGAAAACCGTCAAGATGTACCTGGAAGAAGCCGGGTTGATGAGCGAGCTGGAAAATCTCGGCTTTGGAGTGGTGGCTTACGCCTGCACCACCTGTAACGGCATGTCCGGCGCGCTGGAACCAAAAATTCAGCAGGAGATTATCGAGCGCGATCTCTACGCAACCGCCGTACTTTCCGGTAATCGTAACTTCGATGGCCGTATTCATCCCCATGCCCAGCAGGCGTTTTTGGCCTCACCGCCGCTGGTGGTCGCCTACGCCATTGCGGGCACGATTCGCTTTGATATTGAAAAAGACGCATTAGGTCTAGATCAGGCGGGGAACCCCGTCACTTTGAAGGATATCTGGCCAGCGGATGAAGAGATCGATGCGATCGTCAAATCATCGGTGAAGCCGGAGCAGTTCCGCCAGACCTATATTCCCATGTTCGATTTAGACAAGAGCGCCCGCGCCCAGGTCAGCCCCCTATATGACTGGCGCCCCCAGAGTACCTATATCCGTCGCCCGCCCTACTGGGAGGGTAATATGGCTAAAGAGCGCACGCTGAAAGGCATGCGCCCACTGGCAATTCTGCCGGACAACATTACCACCGACCATCTCTCTCCCTCCAACGCGATTCAGTTGAACAGCGCGGCGGGTGAGTACCTGGCCAAGATGGGTGTGCCAGAAGAGGACTTCAACTCCTACGCGACCCACCGCGGCGACCACCTCACCGCCCAGCGCGCTACCTTCGCCAACCCGAAGTTGTTCAACGAAATGGTGCGCGATGCCGACGGCAAGGTAAGACAGGGGTCGCTGGCGCGGGTAGAGCCCGAAGGCGAAGTGACCCGAATGTGGGAAGCGATTGAAACCTATATGGCGCGTAAGCAGCCGCTGATTATCATTGCCGGGGCGGATTACGGTCAGGGCTCTTCACGGGACTGGGCGGCCAAAGGCGTGGCACTGGCAGGCGTGGAAGCGATTGCCGCCGAAGGCTTTGAGCGAATTCACCGCACCAATTTGATAGGTATGGGGGTGATGCCGTTGCAATTTGAACCGGGCACTACGCGCATGACACTCGGTCTGGATGGCACTGAAACCTACGATGTCGAAGGCGCCGTTTCTCCTGGGGCAATGCTCACACTGGTAATCCACCGCCAAAACGGAGACAGCGAGCGCGTCGCGATGAAGTGCCGTTTGGATACCGCCGAGGAGGTGTCAATTTACACCGCCGGTGGCGTGCTGCAGCGCTTCGCTCAGGACTTCCTCGAATCGTCGGCAGCTTAAACAGTATCTGGCCAAGAGAACCCGGTGACTTTAGCTTTTCGAACCTAGCTTTTCGAATCAGGCTTAGGGCACCGGGTTATTTGTAGGAGTGGTAATAATGAGTGAGTCAGTTCAAAACAAGTATGTGTCGCAGATAAAAATCCCGGCCACCTATATGCGCGGCGGCACCAGTAAGGGCGTTTTTTTTAAGCTTAACGATCTACCCGAAGCGGCCCAGCAGCCGGGCGTAGCGCGGGATCAGTTGCTACTGCGCGTCATCGGCAGCCCCGACCCTTACGAAAAACAGATTGATGGCATGGGCGGGGCGACCTCAAGTACCAGCAAGACGGTGATTCTGTCGAAAAGTGAGTCAGCCGAACACGATGTGGATTACTTGTTCGGCCAAGTCTCTATCGACAAGCCCTATGTGGATTGGAGCGGCAACTGCGGCAACCTATCGGCGGCGGTTGGCCCCTTTGCCATAGCCAACGGCCTAGTTGATGCATCCCGCGTTCCGGAAAATGGTGTCGTCGAGGTAAGAATCTGGCAGGTCAATATTCAGAAAACCATCGTCTCCCAGGTGCCTGTCGTGAATGGTCAAGTGCAGGAGACCGGCGGTTTTGAGCTGGATGGAGTGACATTTCCCGCGGCTGAGATTCCAGTAGCCTTTAAGGATCCGGCGGACGGCGAGGGAGCAATCTTCCCCACGGGCAACCTAATCGATGAACTGGATGTCCCGGGTGTGGGAGTGATGAAAGCCACCCTGATCAATGCCGGGATACCCACGATCTTCATTAATGCCGATGATATTGGCTACGTGGGTACCGAGCTTCAGGATGTCATCAATGGCGATGGTAAAGCGCTTGCGATGTTTGAAGCCATTCGTGCCCATGGCGCATTACGAATGGGGCTGATAAGCGACATCAGTGAGGCCGCTAACCGTCAGCACACACCCAAAGTGGCGTTTGTGGGCCCGCCAGTGGATTACCTCTCTTCGAGCGGTAAGAGTGTGAATGCTAGTGATATCGATCTGGTGGTGCGAGCGCTCTCGATGGGCAAGTTGCATCACGCCATGATGGGCACGGCCGCCGTCGCCATTGCCGCCGCAGCTGCCATTGAAGGCACGCTGGTGAATCTGGCAGCAGGAGGTGGCGGTCAACGTAACGCGGTCACTTTTGGACACCCTTCTGGCAGCCTGCGGGTTGGCGCTGAAGCAAGCTTGAACGAGGGGCGGTGGCATATCGAGCAGGCGGTGATGAGCCGTAGTGCCCGGGTATTGATGGAAGGAGTGGTGAGAATTCCTGGGGACAGCTTTTAGGGCGCGTTCCTTGAGCCATACTGAGGAGTAGGTGATTCAACAGTAGGAGAGAGCGCTATGACTACCAGACCATCTGCCACATCCGAAGCCAATGAGCGGCCCGATTACGATCCCGAGCTGCAGGCCATTGCCGATTATGTCCTGAACTATCAGGTGGGTTCCCAAGAGGCGCTGGAGACTGCGCGTTACTGCCTGATGGATACGCTTGGCTGTGGGCTCTTGGCACTACGCTTTCCGGAGTGTACCAAGCACCTTGGGCCGATAGTAGAAGGCACGGTGGTGCCGTTTGGAGCCCGAGTCCCAGGCACAACGCTGCGTCTTGATCCAGTCAAAGCGGCATGGGATATCGGCTGTATCATCCGCTGGCTGGATTATAACGATACCTGGCTTGCCGCCGAGTGGGGCCACCCCTCCGATAATCTTGGGGCCATTCTGGCGGTAGCCGATCACCTCTCTCAGCGGCGAGTTGCTCAAGGTGAAGCGCCGCTTGTGATGCGTGATGTGCTTGAAGCAATGGTTATGGCCCATGAAATACAGGGTGTACTGGCGCTGGAAAACAGCTTTAATCGGGTTGGACTCGATCACGTGGTACTAGTAAAGGTGGCGTCTACTGCGGTGGCCGCCAAGTTGTTGGGCGCCAATCGTGAGCAGGTGCTGTCGGCGCTTTCCCATGCGTGGGTCGATGGTCAGAGCCTGCGAACTTATCGTCATGCGCCCAACGCAGGTTCGCGGAAAAGCTGGGCCGCGGGGGACGCCACTTCACGGGGTGTGCGCTTGGCGGATATCGCCCTGCGCGGTGAAATGGGTATTCCCAGCGCGCTGTCGGCGCCTCAATGGGGCTTCTACGATGTGCTATTTAGCCACGCCAATAAAGATTTGAGCCTGAAGCCAGAAGCGGAGCGTCGGCTGCGTTTCCAGCGCGAGTTTGGCAGTTATGTGATGGAGAATATCCTTTTCAAGATCGCTTTCCCTGCTGAGTTTCATGCTCAAACGGCTTGTGAAGCTGCGGTAGTCCTTCATCCGCAGGTGAAAGATCGCTTGGCTGATATCGATAAGGTCGTGTTGACCACTCATGATTCGGCTATCCGTATCATTTCCAAAACCGGGGCGCTCGCTAACCCAGCGGACCGCGACCACTGCTTGCAGTACATGACCGCGGTGCCGCTTATTTTTGGCGAGCTGACCGCTGATCATTATGAAGATAGCTTTCACGCGGCTCATCCGCTGATTGATGAGCTGCGGGGCAAGATGGTGGTAGAGGAAAACGCCGAGTATTCGGCGGATTATCACGACCCTGAGAAGCGCTCTATCGCTAACGCAGTGCAGGTTTTTTTTAAGGATGGTAGTGCGACAGATAAAGCCGTGGTGGAGTATCCGTTAGGCCACCGGCGCCGGCGTGAAGAAGGTATGCCATTGTTAGTTGATAAGTTTAAGCGACACTTGGCGATGCGATTTCCAGCAAGTCGTTGCCAAAAAATTGTTGATCTATGCAGCCATCAGCCAACGCTTGAAGCGTTACCTGTACACAAATTTATGGATGAGTGGATGATTTAGCCCTTGGTGCTCAATACATTTCACTAAAAATACCCGGTGCGCTTAAGCGCTACCGGGTTATGGTAGTTGGCACCGTTAAACTACTCTTCAAACGTTACTTGATCGCGCATGCGGTCGACGGTGGCAGGCCCAATGCCACTGACACGTTCAAGGTCTTCAGCGCTTTCAAAGGCCCCGTTGGTTTCGCGCTCTTCAATGATTGCTTCTGCTCGGCTTGGGCCAATGCCCGGTAATTCGGCCAGCAGCTCAGCATCGGCGGTATTGACGTTGATGGGCGCCACCTCTTGTGCCAGCGCGCCACTGGAAAGCCCCAAGCTAATGCTAAGTAAAAGTGCGGCTAAAGTTCCTTTAAGAGTCATGTTCATCCTCGATAATCCTTTTAATAACGTTTGATGTCATTGATGTAGTGCGCGAAGTTCAGAGAAGATGATGTTATACGCTTGAATTGTCGTTTAGCGTTATGAACGCCGCTGCACTATCAACTTAGCTTTTTTTAATAAGTGAATATGTCAGCGATGTACGACAGCGATTGTAAGTTTTTAGCTATAGCCCTATGGCAAATAGCTTACATCGTGAGGGGGCGAGGAGGGGGGGGAGACTGATATAATGGCAAAAACTACATTCGGAGCAACGATATGGCTACTGATTCCCCGATCATTATTGCGCTTGACTACCCTTCGCTAGATGCGGCGCTGTGCATGGCTGATCAGCTTGACCCTGCCCGCTGCCGCGTTAAAGTGGGTAAAGAGTTATTTACTCGCAGTGGCCCCGCCGTGCTTGAAGCGTTACATGGACGTGGTTTTGAGGTGTTTTTAGACCTTAAGTTTCATGATATACCCAACACGGTTGCCAGCGCCGTACAGGCAGCGGCGGAGCAGGGTGTTTGGATGGTCAATGTCCATGCCAGCGGGGGGCAGCGGATGATGGAGGCGGCTACGCAGCGCCTGGAACAACACGGATTAGCCACCCATTTAATTGCGGTTACCGTATTGACCAGCATGCAGGCCGAGGACTTAGCTGATGTTGGTATTAATGCACCGCTGGCTGAGCATGTAGAGCGCTTAGCGCTGCTGGCGAAGCAGAGCGGCTTACGCGGTGTCGTCTGTTCGGCTCAAGAGTCCGCTCGAATTAAAACACTTTGTGGTGATTCGTTCTTAAAAGTAACCCCTGGAATTCGCCCTAGTTTTGCAGCGACTAATGACCAGCAGCGGATTATGACGCCTAGCCAAGCCATACAGTCGGGAAGCACGCATTTAGTTATTGGCCGACCCATTACTCAGGCCGAAGACCCTATGGCAGCCCTTGAGGCGATTGAGGCCGAACTAAAAGTTGCATAAACAGCGCTGTTTATACTGTCGCTATTCACCCTCTACGCCGATAACTGGCTTGATAGTCCCCCAGTAGCGGCAACTGGGGCATTGCCACTGGAGCGCATCACTGGCAAATCCACAGTGTCGGCAGCGGTGGCGGGTACGATTAAGCAAAAGCGCATCGGTGTGGTGCTTTAGCAGCAATAAGCGCGTGTCAGGCGAGGATTTTCCGTTTAGCCGCTGGCTCTCAATATACAGGTCAATCAAATAATCCAGCCCGCCCAAGCTTGGCGCTGCGCGCAACCGTTCGCCGACCAGCTCAATGGCTTTGTCGACGCCGTCTCGCTGGTGCACGAGCTGGCCTAGCGCAATAATGATGCTGGTATAGGGCGCTTGCTCAAGCAGGCGGTAAAGGTGCGCCTCAAACCCCGCTTCATCGTTACGACGCAAATAGGCATTTTTGAGGGCAGGCAGCATAGTAGGGATATGGGCTAGCTCCTGGCGCGGGACATTATCTAATCGCCCAATAGCGCGCCCATAGTGGCCGTTATCCATCTCTAATTCAGCCAAAAGCAAGGTGGCGCGAACGCAACTTTCATCTAGCTGTAGGGCTTTTTTCAGGTGCTTTTTAGCAAGCGCTCGACTGGCTTCGCTGATCTCCTCAATGGCCAGCTCGCACAGCCAATGCGCGGCAGGGCGCCGCAGCTTTGGGTGCTGTTTAAACAGCGGTTGAATTACTTCTAATGCTTGGTGCCAAGCCTTTTCACGCTCTAATAAATCCACCAGTAGCTGTTTGGCAGCATAGCGGAGCTCATCGTTGCTGCTGTGCTCCAGCAGTGTGTTAAGAAGACGCTGTGCGCGATCGTGTACCCCCAGCGCCATGAAGTCTCGGGCAAGCTCCAGCTGAATCTGTTCATTGGTATGCTGCGACAGCGCAGGACGCGCTAAGAGGTTTTGGTGAATGCTGACCGCTTTATCCGCCTCGCCACGGGCGCGAAAAAGTTTGCCAAGAGCAATGTGAGTATCCACCGTATCGCTGTTAACGGCTAGCACGTTGATGAACGTGTTGATCGCTTCGTCGGGCTGCTCGTTAAGGAGATAGTTTAGCCCGACAAAGTAATCTCTCGACAGTGCCTGTGAGGGCGCTGAGGGCGGTTGAGAGCGATGTCGACGGCGTCCAGCTTGGTGGTAGCCCAAGCCATAACCGATGGCGATAGCGACCAACAATACGCTTAGCAGCGCGACATCCAGCATTTATGCTAGTTCCTTGAACTCCTGGGTGCGCAAGCTATCTAGCTCTTTGCGTTGCTGCTTGTTATGGCGCTGGCTACGGGCCAATGTTGCTTTTAGACGGACATACACGCCTAGCATGGCCAGCATGCCCAGTACGACGCCAAACACCAGTGTCGCCAATAACCACACAGAGAGCGATACGGCTGGCAGTTCCAGCCAAATAAGGTTCAAAGCAATCGTTTGCTGATTGTTAACGGCAAACAAAATACCTACGAGCACTACTATCAGCAAAATAACGGCCAGAATAAGCCCTTTGATCCAACGCATGTGAGTTTCCTAGTCTGTGACGTTCACGGTAGCGCTATTGTGTACGACTCAAGCGACGACGTCATCCCGCAGAAGGTCGGATAACGCAATAGCCGCCCTTAATAGCCGAGTGCGCGACTAGCGTCTACCTGTTCACGTAGCTCTTTCCCAGGCTTGAAGTGCGGCACATATTTGCCTTCAAGATCAACCGCATCGCCTGTTTTTGGGTTACGCCCTACGCGCGGTTCCCGGTAGTGCAAAGAAAAGCTACCGAAGCCACGGATCTCAACGCGACCACCACTGGCGAGAGAATCCGTCATGTCGTCCAGGATAATACGCACCGCTGTTTCAACATCTTTGGCGGACAATTCCGGCTGACGCATCGCAATTTGTTCGATTAATTCAGATTTAGTCATCGGTTAGCTCCCTGCGAACATTGAAGGCCTTGATGCGCTCTCGGCCTCACTCACATCAAATTCAGCATACTGCTCAATTCAGTATAAAACAATTCAGATAAAACAAGGTTCTAGACTGATTAATAGCATAGGCGAAGGAGGGCGCTGGCGCGACCCCACAGCTTAGGTATACTGGTGCTTCATTTATTTGATCGGAGCGGCTGACGTTGAACGACGACAATTCCCCTGCAGCCATTTTGCGCAAACGGCTTTATTGGCACTCGCGTCGCGGTATGTGGGAGCTAGACCTTCTACTAATTCCGTTTCTTGAACAGCGTTTTGATCATATTAGCGAAGCGGATCAACTGGCCTATCAGCAGCTAATTGAAGGTGAAGACCAGGATCTGTTTGTCTGGCTAATGCATCGAGAGTGGCCTGAAGAACCCAGCCAGCGGCGTATCGTACAAATGATAGTGGAACATGCTGAAACCACCGATAATTCTGCCTATCGTACCCTCTAGGCAGTGGCGGTTAACGCAGTGCTGTCTGTTGATTGGAATAGCGGGGCTTAGCTACTGGGTTGGGGGTAAGCCAGCAGGAATGGCTGTAGCCGTGGTTGGCGGTGCTCTTGTGTGGCGTGGTTATCAGCGCCAGCCGACAGGAGTGCTCTCTTTGATATCAACAGCCTCGCTGTTTTATGGCCGCTGGTTGCCGTGCGAGCAGCGGCCTGCTGAGAACGGACAACCGCTGAATGATCTTAAAAATAAAGAGTATCCAGTGCGCTGCGACTATTTAGGCCCCTGGTTAATAGGGCTTTATGTTGGTAAGCAGCGTGTTTGGTTATGGCCTGATAGCGCTCCTTCTGAACAATTGCGCGAAGTGCGCAAGTTATTTCATCGCCCCGGCCGATAGTGCTGTGATCTAGCCCCTTTTTTCTAAATCTTGCAAAGTCAGTGTCGAAGCAGCGGCTATCGGCTGCTGCTGTGGCCAATCCGTGGTGTAGTGCAAGCCACGCGACTCATGCCGCTGTTGAGCTGCAAGCACCGTTAGGCGTGCTAACTGCAGGGCTTGATGTAAGCGTTTACCTTCCGGGGCTGCTAATACGCTTTCTACTTCTTCCAGCGAATTTAACAGCGCCTTCAGTTGCTCTTGAGCTGTATGCAACCCTGTCGCGCTGCGCACAATGGAGACATGCTGACTCATGATGGCCCGCATGCGTTGGCGGATATCGCTGAGCGTTGCTGTGGGTAAAGGGGCTGTTGCCGGGAAGACAGGGGGCTGAAATTTCTCTGCGGGTGTGCGGTCATCTTGGGCCAGTAGAGCGCGAGCACAACTGCGTGCAAACACTAGGCATTCTAGCAATGAATTGCTGGCCATGCGGTTGGCGCCATGCAGGCCCGTGCAGGCCGTTTCGCCAATGGCATATAGGTTCATGACATGAGTGGCGCCTTGTAAGTTGGTTGCGACACCGCCGCAGCTATAGTGTGCCGCAGGTACTACCGGAATAGCTTGCTGGGTAATATCAATGCCGCGCGAGGCGCAATGGGCCAGAATGGTGGGAAAATGTTGGTGAATTGCCTGCTTACCTAAATGGCGAATATCCAGCCACACATGGCCCAGCGTGCCATGCTGTATTTCGGCGTCAATAGCACGGGCCACTACATCGCGGGGGGCGAGCTCTGCGCGTTGATCCAGCGCCAGCATAAAACGCTGTCCATCTTCATTGAGCAAATGGCCGCCTTCACCGCGAACCGCTTCGCTAATCAAGAACGCCGGGCCTTCCGGATCAAAGAGGCAGGTCGGGTGAAACTGCTGAAACTCAAGGTTCATCAAGCAAGCGCCTAGTTCGGCAGCCATCATCATGCCTTCGCCGCTGCTAGGGGCTGGCGTGGTGGTGTGACGGTAAAGACCACTGGCCCCGCCGGTCGCTAATACAGTATGACGCGCAATGAGCGAGTGCCACTGCTGGTTGGTATCGCTGCCATAGGCGCCGCGGCAGGTTCCCTGTTCATCCTGCAGTAATCCCACCACGGTGAGGTCGTTGCGCTGGGTAATGTTGGGGTGCTGCACCACGTTGTTTAACAGTGTATCCACCACGGCGCGGCCGGTGGCATCATCCGCGTGGATAATACGCCGGGCATTGTGGCCGCCTTCGCGGGTTAGGTGATAGGGGTACCGGGCGGCGGGGTCGGTCTCCGGCGTAAAAGGAACGCCTTTGTCAATCAGCCATTGAATAGCAGCAGGGCCGTGGGTGACGGTAAAGCGAACCGCCTCGACATCACATAACCCATCGCCTGCGATCAAGGTGTCGTTAATATGTGCATCGAGATCGTCATCGGGCGAGAGTACTGCAGCAATGCCGCCTTGTGCCCAGCGGCTGGCGCCTTGGTCGTCTTGAGCGGGGCGAACTAAGGTGACTGTTTGATGATCAGCCATTTCCAAAGCAAGGGTTAGCCCTGCGACGCCACCGCCAATGATAAGTACATCGGATATTGGCGTGCTCATAGTGCCCGCTCCTTCATCATGCTGACTAAAATCTTGTAAACCGTGACTGTCGCTAGTTTCGCTTCGTGCTCATTGACAGAAGGCAGGCATCATAGCGTGGTGATACACGTTTAGCGATATTTAGGCGTTGATAAGTGCTTACAAGGTGCAGCGTGGAAAAAGGCCAGCGATTGCAAAAAGCGATATCAGAAGGAGGAGGAAGTGGTGTTAGGAGGGATAAAAAATGAAACTAAGAAATGGTGCCCGGAGCCGGACTTGAACCGGCACGGGGTTGCCCCCGAGAGATTTTAAGTCTCTTGCGTCTACCGATTTCGCCATCCGGGCAAAACATCGTAATGCTGTTTTAAAAAGAGTACTTTAAAACATCACTACTACACAAAGATGGAGGCTGGAGTCGGAATCGAACCGGCGTACACGGAGTTGCAGTCCGCTGCATAACCACTCTGCCATCCAGCCTCAAAAGTCGTTTTAGCGAGAAAGTGATTCGACCGGGCTGGCGTTCCAGCTCACGACCTTGTCTTCAATTTCGCTTTGGAGCGGGAAAGGAGATTCGAACTCCCGACCCTCGCCTTGGCAAGGCGATGCTCTACCACTGAGCTATTCCCGCTCGACTCGAGGGCGAATTATACGGATCACCGCCAGCTTGTCAATCAATGAATTGGCGCGTGTTCATTATTTACTTATCAGCAGCTTACATTGAGCGGCTAAGATGTGGCCAGGCGGCTTTCAAGTACTGAATCATGGACCATAACGTGAGAATAGCAGCGGCATAGAGCACCATAATTCCTAACAGCGCAAATTCGTGCGCTGGTGGAAGCGCCAGCAAGATTAGCAGTGACACCATTTGTAGTGTTGTTTTCAATTTGCCCACCCAGGACACGGCCACCATGCCACGCTTGCCCATTTCGGCCATCCATTCACGCAGCGCCGAAATGACAATTTCACGACCAATAATCACCAGTGCTGGGAGCGTGAGTACCAGTGTGTCATAGCGCTCTATTAATAGCGCCAGGGCCACGACGACCATAAGTTTGTCGGCCACTGGATCTAGAAAAGCGCCAAATGGCGTTGACTGATTCCAGCGCCGCGCTAAATAGCCATCCAGCCAGTCGGTGACGGACGCTAACGCAAATAGGCCAGCCGCTATAGGCATGCTCCAACTGAAGGGCAGATAAAACAGCACCACTAGCAGCGGAATAAAGGCGATTCTCGCCAGTGTCAGTATGTTGGGTATATTCATCGCAGGGTGCGATCCTTGCCGGAAAATCAGAGGATTCGAAGTGTCTGGCGCTTATTCTATCCCCCTTGGCCGATAGCATCTATGCCAAGAGGCGGTTTATCCATTGAGCGCCCGGTAAATGCTCTCGGCTAGCGAGGCATTAATACCTGGAACGCGGGCGAGTTCATCGCGGCTAGCCTTTTGCACCCCCTGCAGGCCGCCAAAGAAGCGCAGCAGCTCACGCCTGCGCTTGGGGCCGATGCCCGGAATATCCTGAAGTGTCGAAGTACGTCTCGCTTTATCGCGCTGGGCGCGGTGGCCAGCAATGGCAAAACGGTGAGACTCATCGCGAATGTGTTGGATTAAATGCAGGGCCGGTGAGGCCGGATCCAAATCAAGCGGATTGTCCGCTGTTTCCAAAAATAGGCTTTCAAGCCCCGCTTTACGCGTGGTGCCTTTGGCGACGCCCAATAGAATGATATTGGTGATCTCAAGCGTTTTAAACACCTCACGTGCCATGTTGAGCTGCCCTTTGCCACCGTCAACGATCAATATGTCGGGGGCTACCGCTTCACCACTTTTCACCCGTTTAAGGCGCCGTGTGAGCGCTTGTTGCATGGCGGCGTAATCATCACCTGCGGCCACCCCTTCAATGCGGAAATGGCGGTAGTCGCTTTTACGTGGGCCTTGATGATCAAACACCACGCAAGAAGCAACCGTCGCTTCGCCATGGCTGTGACTGATATCAAAGCACTCCAGGCGTTGAGGCGTTTCTTCCAAGCCGAGTGCTTTTTGTAGCGCGGTAAAGCGCTGAGTAAGTTGCGTTTGATTGGCAAGCTGCGATGCCAATTGCTGCTCCGCGTTAGTAATCGCAAGCTGTTGCCACTGGGCGCGGTGGCCGCGGACTTGGCTGGTGACGCGGATGCGTTTACCCGCCTGCTGCGTCAACGCTTCGGCAATCAGCTCACTATCGTCGAGTGGGTGGCTGGTAATGACTTCGCTAGGAACGTTATGCGGTTGGCCAAAATAATATTGGCTAACCACTTCAGTGAGCAGTGTCTCTAGCGGGAGATCGAGGTCGTTTTTTGGCGTGTGATGGCGTGCCCCCAGCAGGCGTCCGTCGCGAACACTGAGAACAGAAACGCCTAGCGCGCCGGGTCGCTGTGCCAAGGCAAAAATATCTGCATCACCACCGCCTGTATCGACAAACTGACGCTGCTGAAGCTGTCGCAGCTGCTGAACTTGATCGCGTAGGCGAGCGGCTTCCTCAAAGTTCAGCGCTTGGCTGGCCGCTTCCATTGCCTCCATCAATTCTTGGGTGACATTTTCGCTTTTGCCTTCCAAACACATCACCGCATGTTCAACATCGCGCTGGTAATCCTCGGCGGAGATATAGTCGACGCAAGGAGCGCTACAGCGCTGAATTTGATACTGCAAACAGGGGCGCGAACGGTGCGCAAACACGCTGTCTTCGCAGTTCCGAATATGAAATATTTTTTGCATCAGCGCTAGGCTTTCCCGTACCGCACCACTGCTGGGGTAAGGGCCTAAATAGCGACCGTCATCGCTACGTTGACGAGCGCGTTTATACTCAAGTGCCGGGTAAGGGTGACGGTCGGTGACAAAGACAAAGGGGTAGGACTTATCATCGCGCAACAAAATGTTGTAGGGCGGACGCAGTTGCTTGATCAGCGTCTGTTCGAGCAGCAGGGCTTCAGTTTCAGTGCGCGTCACGGTGACCTGGACGTCGGCGATGCGTCCGACCATGGCCTGGGTTTTAGTATTCAGCTGGCCACGAAAATAGCTGGCAAGGCGCGCTTTTAAGCGTTTTGCTTTGCCTACATAGAGCGTGTTGCTTTGTTCATCAAGCATGCGATAAACACCAGGAGAGGTACTTACCGAGCTTAGAAATTGTTTTGCATCAAAGGTCATATCAGCGTGTCGGTACCCGATAACAGCAGGGGAAATTGAGTTATATCTGGGCGGCGTCAAACCCCTCGACTAACCCGTGGCGGAGCGCTAAATGAGTGAGCTCAACGTCAGTAGCAATCTGTAGTTTATCAAACAGTCGATAGCGATAGGTATTTACTGTTTTAGGGCTTAAGTGCAGGCGATCTGAGATGTCTTGCACGCGTTGGCAGTTAACAATCATCAGGGCAATCTGTAGCTCACGGTGGGAGAGGTGGCTAAACGGATTATCCTCATTAGTAAAGTGTGAAAGGGCTAAGCGTTGCGCAATTTCCTGACTGACATAGCGCCGACCATGAAATACTTGGCGTATGGCGTCGGTCATCTCTATTGCGTCTGCACCTTTGCTTAAAAATCCTGAGGCACCAGCTTCCAACATGCGACGCAGTACGCTGTCTTCCATGTGCGCGGTCAGGATCAATACTTTGACGTCCTCCATTGTGCGGTGAATGCGGCGCGTGGCTTCCAGTCCGCCGATGCCCGGCATGCGGATATCCATTAGCACGATGTCGGGCTTCAAATGGCGACACTGTGTCACTGCATTTTCACCGTCGTCGACCTCGCCCACAATTTTAATGTCACACTCTTCGTTTAGCAGGTGCGCAATACTGGTTCTTACTAAATGATGATCATCGGCGATAAGTACACTGATCAATGGACAGGCTCCTGCATGGAAACATCATGGGCTCAGGCGTTGGCCTTGTACGCTACTTTATATTGCTGACTACATATCTTGCTAACGATATATAGAGTGCCACAGCTGGCGACAAAGGAGAATTAGTCAACGCTGGTAGTTCAAAAACTTGACCGAGGTAAATGTTCATCGTAGTATCCGCCTCGCTGTCGAAAAGAGCAGCATGTGGGGCCTTAGCTCAGCTGGGAGAGCGCAACACTGGCAGTGTTGAGGTCAGCGGTTCGATCCCGCTAGGCTCCACCAAAATTAAATATAATCCTGATAATATTTATCAAGATTATAGAAAAAAGCCTCGTTGATTAAACGAGGCTTTTTTTCGTCTCCAGTAAAGATTACTCAGCAACCCTGCCCAGCAGTAAGAACTCGATCAGCGCTTTTTGTGCATGTAAGCGGTTACCGGCTTCCTGCCAAACAACGGCGCGGGGGTCATCAAGCAGCGTCTGGCTGATCTCTTCGCCGCGGTGTGCTGGCAGGCAGTGCAGGAATAGCACCTCTTGATTCGCCTGATCAAGCATCGCTTCGGTTACCTGGAAGCCAGCGAAATCCGCCTCACGTTTGGCCTGTTCTTCTTCCTGACCCATGGAGGCCCAGACATCGGTGGTGATCAGGTCGGCGTCTTTGACCGCTGCCTGCGGGTCATGCAGCAATGTTATCTGGTCACCAGCGGCCGCCATGATGTCGGCGCGTGGCTCGTAGCCTTTCGGGCAGCATATGCGCAAATGAAAACCGAACTGACGGGCCGCATTGATCCAGGAGTGGCACATGTTATTGCCATCACCAATCCATACTGCCGTGCGTCCCTTTACACTGCCGCGTAGCTCGGTCCAGGTCATTACGTCGGCTAGTAACTGGCAGGGGTGATAGTCATCACTCAGAGCGTTAATAACCGGCACGCTGCTGGCGCTGGCGTAGGCCTCCAGGCCTGCGTGGGAGAAGGTGCGGATCATTACCGCATCGACCATTTCCGACAGTACGCGAGCGGTATCTTCGATCGGCTCTCCGCGGCCTAGTTGGGTGTCGCGAGGGGAGAGAAATAGCGCGTGACCACCAAGCTGTGCCATACCCGTTTCGAATGAAACTCGCGTACGTGTTGACGATTTTTCAAAGATCATCGCCAGGGTGCGGTTGGGTAAGGGTGTATAAACAGGGCCTTGGGCTTTAAGGTTGGTCTTGATGGTAATGGCGCGCTGGATCAAATAATCCAGCTCATCCGGGGTCAAATCCAACAGCGTTAGGAAATGGCGTGTCGCCATAAGGGCTTCTCTCCGCGCAAAAACACTATCCTAGCTATGCAGCAGGGGATGCGCAACGCGAATGGCATGCGTAGAATAGACCCACACGTTAAAGCCGAGCGCTCTACTCAGGTACTTTTTCTAGTGCTACGTTCAAATGCTAGATTTAAGTGCTACGTAGCTAAGCAACGGAGTAGTTAAGCATCGGTCATCAATAAGCGAGGAAATAGTATGAGCACTACCGCCGAAAACATTCAGCGTCAAATCAGCGAAAACCCGATCCTTATTTTCATGAAAGGGTCGCCACAGTTGCCACAGTGCGGGTTTTCCGCCCAGACCGTGCAAGCCTTGATGAGCTGCGGTGAGCGCTTTGCATTCGTTAATGTTCTGGATAACCCGGACATTCGCGCGGAACTGCCAAAGATTGCTAACTGGCCGACATTTCCTCAGTTATGGGTAGAAGGCGAGCTAGTCGGTGGCTGTGACATCGTGGTGGAAATGCATCAAAACGGTGAGCTGGAAAAACTGGTGAAAGCAGCTGCCGAGCGCGCTGGTGCTGCAGAGGGTGGTGACAACGCTTAAGTGTTGTTGAGCACTCCGCCCTAAGCGGTTGGCGGGCTATGGTGCAACCGCTAGAATGACACATTGTTATGCACCGTGGCACTTACCTTGCGCTGTCTTCAGCGCGAGGTAAGTTAGCCCGCTGAAGGAAGTACAGCTTCATGAGCTATCAGGTTCTGGCCCGCAAGTGGCGACCCCGCACATTCCACGAACTCGTTGGTCAGGCCCATGTTCAACGCGCCTTGGTAAATGCCCTTGATCAGGGACGTTTACATCATGCGTATCTTTTTACAGGTACCCGTGGGGTGGGTAAAACCACCTTGGCGCGCATACTCGCCAAATGTTTGAATTGCACGGCCAACGGGCGTGGTGATGAAGGCATTACCTCTACCCCCTGTGGGCAGTGCGATAGCTGCCAAGCCATTGATGAAGGACGCTTTGTTGATCTGATTGAGGTCGATGCAGCCTCTCGAACCAAGGTGGAAGATACCCGCGAGCTACTCGATAACGTTCAGTACGCGCCGACCCAAGGGCGCTACAAGGTGTACCTGATTGATGAGGTGCACATGCTCTCCACCAGCAGCTTTAATGCGCTGCTGAAAACGCTGGAAGAGCCGCCCCCTCACGTTAAATTCCTACTAGCGACCACCGATCCGCAAAAGTTGCCGCCGACGGTACTCTCGCGCTGCCTGCAATTTACCCTCAAACATATGCCGCCTGAGCGCGTAGTGGAGCACCTCACTTACGTACTAGGGGAAGAGGGCGTTGCATTTGATGAGAGCGCGTTGTGGCTGCTGGGCAAAGCAGCCGAAGGTTCAATGCGCGATGCCATGAGCCTGACCGACCAAGCCATCGCGTTTGGTCAGGGGGCGGTTCGCCATGCGGATGTGGCTGCTATGCTGGGCACCTTGGATCATCGTCATATTCTTGGGCTTGCTGAAGCCCTGGCCGATGTGGATGTGCAGCGCTTACTGGCCGAAGTGGCTGAGTTGGCAGAACAAGGGCCCGACTTTGCCGCGGTGCTAGATGAGCTTTCAAGCATTCTGCACCGCTTAGCGGTGGCGCAAATGGTGCCGGACGCTGTCGATAATAGCCACGGTGACCGCGATGTTATTCTGCAGCTAGCGAGCCGCTTTACCGCCGAGGATATTCAGCTCTATTACCAAATCGGTATTCAGGGCCGCGGGGATATGGTGCACGCGCCGGATCTGCGCAGCGCCTTGGAGATGACGCTGCTGCGCATGCTGGCGTTTCGTCCTCAAGGCGTGCCGAAACCGCCACGTACGCCGCTGCCCCTGCGTCGCGAGCCTACAGGCGAGGCAGCGTCAGAAGCGAATGCTCACGTTCCTGCGCCGGCCACGGTTTCATCAGCGCCAGCGCCCACGCCAGAAACGAAAACAACGCCTGACATTCAGGCCATTTCAGAAGAACAGCCCACGCCAGAAGCGCAGTCAGAACCCCAGCCAGAACCCCAGCCCGAGTCCCCACCTGCTGCTGAAGAGGGGGCGCCGTTACAAGAGCTCCCTCCTTGGATTGTCGAGAATGAAACACCACCGTCAGAGGTTGGCGCGCCTGATCAAGGCCCCGAGCCAGCGGCTATGGTTGAGCCAGCGCCTGTAGCGGAATCAACAACAGCGCCGGAACCGGTTTCGCCGCCAGTGCCCGAGTTGACAGCAGACCCTGCTCCTGCGCAGGAGGAACCTGCTTCGGTGGCCTCGGCTGGTATGCTGGACAACGCAAAATGGTTGCAATGCTTTGATGCACTCGGGCTGGGCGGTTTGACGCGCAACCTGGCAGGCAACTGTCTGGTCGAAAGTGATGATGGCACATTGCTGACCCTTCGCCTGGACCCTAGCCAGGAGGCCATGCAGGCGGAGGTGCACCAAACCCGTATTGAGCGGGCGCTAAAAGAGCAGGGCATGCCGCGGCGAATAGCGTTTTACGTGGCTGAGTTGTCTAATAGCCTGGAAACACCCCGGCAGCGCGAAGAGCGTCTTAATCACGAGCGTCATGCCCAGGCGGTTGATCTACTCAATCACGACCCCCATGTACAGAAATTACAGCAGGCGTTTGGAGCAAAGCTGATAGAATCCAGCGTTAAGCCAGCCGATGAAATGCGCTAAGCTGTCTCACACATCATTGCAATAGCGACCTATCTTTTAACCACGTTGGAGATTAGACCATGCTTAAAGGTGGAATGGGCAACTTGATGAAACAAGCCCAAGAGATGCAGGAAAAAATGCAGCAAGCCCAGGAAGAAGTCGCCAAAGCCGAAGTACAGGGCGAGGCGGGTGCCGGTATGGTTAAGGTCACGATGAATGGTCGACATGACGTGTCAAAAGTGACCATTGACCCCAGCGTTATGGAAGAAGACAAAGAGCTTTTGGAAGATTTGCTAGCCGCGGCAGTCAACGATGCGGTGCGTAAATTGGAAGTTAGCTCTAAAGAAAAAATGGAAGAAGCGACCGCTGGCTTGAACCTTCCGCCCGGCTTTAAGATGCCGTTCTAAGCAATGCGTTTTTCTCCTCTCGTTGAGCAGTTGATGGATGCTTTTCGCGTACTGCCAGGCGTTGGGCCTAAAACGGCTCAACGTATGGCGATGCACCTGCTTGAGCGTGAACGCCCAGGGGGGCAGCGACTCGCTGCGGTTATTCAACAAGCCATTGAAGAAGTGGGCTATTGCCAACGTTGCCGCACACTCACTGAAGCCGATATTTGCATGCTGTGCGAAAGCCCACGCCGCGATGATGCGTTGCTGTGTGTGGTGGAGTCACCTGCCGATCAACTAGCGATTGAAGAGGCCGGCGGCTTTAAAGGCCGCTACTTTGTGCTGCACGGCCACCTCTCACCGTTAGATGGCATTGGCCCAGAATCGATTGGTTTGGATTTGTTAGAAGCACGTGTCGCAGAAGGGCTCGTCGAAGAAGTGGTGTTGGCGACGAACCCTACTATCGAGGGGGAGGCGACAGCTCACTATATTGCCTCGCAGTTAGCAGAATATGGCGTCAAACTCTCGCGGCTTGCCTATGGCGTCCCGATGGGCGGTGAGCTGGAGTATGTTGATGGCGGCACCTTAAGTCGCGCGTTTAATGGTCGCCTGCCTTTTGCCAGCGAATAAGCCTATCTAAACGCAAGCGCTTTAGCGCTTGCGCCAACTTGGAAGAATGCTTTTGTCCTCTCTTACTCCCTCTTTTCTATGGCTTGATACTCCAGAGGCGCTTGATGCCGCGTGCGATCAAGTAGCCGATGCTTCTGTGATTGCTCTGGATACCGAGTTTTTCCGAGAGAATACGTTCTTTCCAGTGCCTGCGTTGATTCAGTTCACCGCGGGTGAAGAGGCTTATCTAATTGATCCTGTGGCTGTCCCGTGTACTGATAAATTCCGTGCTCTGCTGCAAAACAGTGCGATTAAGTTGCTCCACTCCTGTAGCGAGGACCTGGAAGTTTTTCAGCACTGGGCAGGCGTGTTACCCGTACCCTTAATTGATACTCAGGTAGTACAAGGTTTTTTGGGTGAAAATCCAGGAATGGGGTATCAAAAACTGGTCGAATTTTGGGTCGGTGAAACGTTGCCTAAAGAGGAAACGCGCTCAAACTGGTTAGTGCGCCCGCTGTCGCCTGCGCAGTGCCATTACGCCGCTCTAGACGTTATCTATTTATTGAAAGTCTGGGCGCTACAGGCTGAAAAGCTCACTACGCTAGGTCGTCGTGAGTGGGTGGAAGCTGAGTGTGCTAGCTTGATTGAACAGGCCGGGCGCAGCGTTGATAACGATCAACAGTGGTATACCCGTCAACGTCAATTATGGCGCTTGATGCCCCGTCAAATGGAGGCGTATCGGCTGATGACCACATGGCGTGAAGGCGAAACACGTCGTCGCGATTTGCCGCGTAATTGGCTAATTAGCGATAAATTGCTGTTCGCCATCGCCGAAAAGATGCCCAGCAACCGCTTCGAGCTCGCTGAGGTGGAAGGCGTTAAGCCGGTGCTAATTAAAAAAGAGGGTGATGCTCTTTTGGCAATGGTGAAGCAGGCGCAGCATTGCGATGAAGCGTCACTGCCGACACGCTGGCCAGACCCGATGCATCCATCGTTCAAATCGCGCTTTAAGGCACTCAAAAAAGCGGTGACGGCTAAAGCCAACGAATTAGGTGTGGCACCGGAAATGCTGCTGCGCCGCCGTGATATTGAAACATTGGTGATGCAGGACTTGGCGGGCGAGCCTTGCACCTGGCCGAGCGGTTGGCGGGGAGAGTATTTGAATGCTGCGCTGGCCCAGGCCCTTGAGGAGCGACCATCATGAGCGACAAACTGATTTGCGAGGTGTTCAAAAGCTCGCGTAAAGATGAAATGTATTTGTACGTAGATAAACGTCAAGGATTGGCAAATATTCCAGCGCCACTGCTGGAAACGTTTGGTAAGCCGGTGCCAGTTTTTACCATGCTGCTAACGGCTGATAAAAAGTTGTCACGTGTTAATGCGGCTGATGTGGTCGAAGGTATTAACGATAAAGGCTTTTATTTACAGATGCCGCCGCCTAAAGAGGCCTACTTGCTCGACATGCATCGCGCCCATGTGGCCTCGCATTCTAATATGCGTTCTGACGATGAGTAGCGTTAGCTTTACATGAATTTTCTTGCCCATGCTTGGCTCGTCAGGGCGGGTAGCGATGATTTTCTCTACGGCAATTTAATTGCCGATGGGGTTAAAGGGCGTGACTTAAGTGATTGGCCCGCGGCCACGGCGCTAGGCATTCGTCATCACCGTCGTGTGGATGCCTGGGTGGATAGTCATCCGAGCGTTATTAATGCGCGGCGACGCGCCCCGCCTGCTCAGCGCCGCTATGCGGGCATTGCGCTCGACATGGTTTGGGATCATTTTCTAGCCCGTGATACGGCGGGGCAGGCTGACCAGGAAGTAATTGTAAAACGCTGCTATCGACTGCTCTTAGCGCGCTCTGCGCCGAACCGGCTGGCGGGCATGGTGCCATCACTTGTCGAGCACGACTGGTTAAGAGGCTATGCTGATTTTGCGTTTACCTGCCGCGCCGTTGCGGGAATCGGCCAGCGATTGTCTGGCCCGAATCAGCTTGCTGCTCTGGTGCCCTGGCTGCACGACGATTACCAAGCGCTAGAGGACGATTTTCAGGCTTTATGGCCGGCGCTGTTGGCAGAATTAAGCCACACTGATACACCACCATAGGACGTGTTTCTGTGTGGTAGTGAAGGAGAAAACGATGGAAACCGCGATGCGCGAGCGTTTTTGGGAGCGCTATACCCTAGAAGAGTTGACGCCCCAGGAGTGGGAAGCGCTATGCGACGGCTGTGGGCAGTGCTGCCTGCTAAAGTTGCACGATGAGGATGCCCAGGAACTGGCAGTGCTGAACGTGGCTTGCCGCCTGCTGGATATCCATAGCTGCCAGTGCAGCGATTATGAGAACCGTTTTAAAACGGTTCCCGACTGCACCCAGCTTACTCCTGCCTTAGTAAAAGAATTCACCTGGTTACCACAAAGCTGTGGTTACCGGCGAGTGGCAGAGGGGCGCAAGCTGGCGGGCTGGCATCCGCTGTTAAGCAATGACGCCGAACGGGTTCACCGTAAAGGGATCAGTGTGCGTAGTTTTGCCGTTTCTCAAGATGAAGTCCCTGAGCAGCAGTTGGAGTCACACATCATTGCCGTGCTGCCGATGTAATTCCTGACGCTTTATGCGCTGGGCTGGCGCTTTGGGATATCCCAAATAGATAAAAACGCTTCTTTAACCGGTGAAAGTACTTTTTTAGCTGGCGCCTGATTAGCGGGTTTGGCGCTAGTCTTACGAGGAGCGTCCCAAATTGTCGGGAAGTGATCTTGGTATTTCATAACTTTTATTGACTCCTAAAGAGCTATCATAAGCATTGGGCTTATAAAATGAGCTTATAAACCGCGGGCTTATAGATTGAGATTAGACGTTAGTGTATGCGACTAAGGTGTAGTATGAGGCAGAAGTGTGGGCGAGTGAATAGCTTGTGGAAAATATTTTCATAAAATTTTTCATAAAATTAAGTCTGGCTATTAAAAAGCAGCGCCGTAGCACTGCCAAGAAGTAGATATAAGTTATAATTAATAATTTGCGTCAGCTAGTTTGAGAGTGCTTTGCCAATCCCAGCGCCCAAAGAATAAAAGCATCTTGCCGCGCCGTATCGCGCCAGGCTTTGAAACGCCCGGATGCGCCACCGTGTCCGCTGCTCATATCCGTACGCATTAGCACCGGCGCTGAACCCTGTTGCTGTAGTGAGACCTGGGCATAAAATTTGGCTGGCTCCCAGTAGCTGACTCGGGTATCAAACCAACTGCCTTCAATCCATAACGCTGGGTAAGCCTGCGCTTTAATATTGTCGATGGGGGAGTACGCGGCTATTCGTTCGGCCACTTCTGGGTCTTCGGGGTTCCCCCACTCGCTGTACTCTGCGGTCGTCAGTGGAAGTTCCGGGTTTTGCATCGTACGTAGTACGTCCAAGAAGGGCACATCAAGCAAGGCAGCGCAGAAAGCGTCAGGCGCACGGTTTATACAGGTGCCAACCAGTAGCCCGCCGGCGCTAGCGCCGTAGGCCACTACATGCTGCGGATCACTAACGCCTTGCTCAACCAGTGCCTCGCGCGCCGCCAGGAAATCATGAAAGCTGTTTTCCTTATGGGCCATCTTGCCGTTTAAATACCAGGGTTCACCGCGCTCACCGCCACCTCGAACGTGAGCAACAGCAAAAGCTGCGCCGCGCTCTAGTAGCTCTAACCGGGCGATAGAGAACCAAGGATCTAACGCCTCTCCATAAGCACCGTAGCCATACAGCAGCGTGGGTAAAGGCTGATCCGCTAGGTCGGCGCGCATGACCACCGATACCGGCACCTGCTCGCCGTCATGGCTGGTGGCCCATAGGCGCTTACTGATTAATTGTTCGGGCTGAAGATTGCCGTATACGGGTGCACGTTTGAGTAGCGTTCGTTCGCCGCTGGTGAGATCAAGCGCGAACCAGCTGGGTGGCTGGGTAAACGACTCTTCGCGTAAGCGCAGTACTTGGCTATCAAAATGCGGTGCATCTTCCAGCAGTTGCGAACATGGCTGTTCGGGCAGAGCCAGGTACTCATCCAACGTGCAGGCATGCTGCGCGTCAAACACTAATCGCCTTAAACGCACCTGCGCTTGGTCATGATCGCGCTCACCCAGCATGAGTCCCCAGGAGAACGCATCGACGCCTTCAAGCGTGGCCTCTTCACGGTGACCGATTAAGGTTAGCCAACCTAGTTGGCGCTGGCCAAGCTGGCTTTCCTGCAGATAATCAAGCTGGAAGTGAGCGCCTGCTTGATTATGCAGTCGATAAAAGCTGCCTGGGCGGTGATCAATGCTGTACTCCACCCCCGCTTGGCGCTGCTGAACGCACCGGGGCGTCTCGGCAGGGGAGTGCGCTGGCAGCAGATGAATTTCACTGGTGTCCTTTGAGCCGCTTTCGAGCAACAGCCATGACCGTGAACGTGTTTTGCCGATGCCAATCCAGAACTCCGGGTCGTCCTCACGCAGCACCAGCTCAGGCGCTAGTGAGGCGCTGGGGTTAGCCAGGCTTAGTAGGATGCGCCATACGCTATCGGGGCGCTGAGTGTCATCAAAGCGGGTAAATAGTAGGGTGGCGGTGGTGGCCGTTTGATCTTCTGCCCAGCATAGGCCAGCGCCAATATCGCTAAGCAGTTGCACGGGTGATCCGTTAGGCAAGGCTTTCAACCAGAGCGTATAACGTTCATCGCCTTGGGTATCTTCTGTCCACGCTAGCCACTGCTCGTCGGGTGAAAGCGCCATGTCGCCCATGTCGTAAAAGTCATACTCGGCGGCGCGGGCGCTAACGTCGAAGAAGCACTCATATTGTTCAGGTTGGTTATTGGGATGACGCCACCAGCTTGGGTAGTCGTCTTTGGCGCCGGTCTTGCTCCAGAACGTAAAGTGATCAAGCGGTGTCTTAAGGCTGGTGACGGCTAGTTCACGGCGAGCCAAGTGGCTCTGGTATAACGCTTCTTCCAGCGGAGTTAGCGGGGTAAACCAATCGGCTTGTTGCTGGTTGGCGGCTTCTAAAAAGTCACTAACGTCAGCGTTATCACGCTCTTCTAACCAGTTCCATTGCGGGTCATTAGCGCGATAATAGCGCGCAGCGGGTAAGTCTGAGTGTATGCCGAGCTGTGCTTTCATAAATTGATAGGTACCATAACGGGAAATCAACGTCGGGTGAGTTCACCCACATGAGGGGTATTATGCTGTTTGCAAATTCAACGTCACTGCTGTGGTTGAGTTATTACGGTCTGTCGCTGTTAGTGATTGTCGCGGTCTACTTTGCGTTTGTTTTTCTGCCTCGCTTGCCGCGTCTAGTGCTGACTTGGTCAGTCGCTGGTGCAATATGGGCGCCTGCTGGTTTCCGGTTGCCGCTGATTGAAGAGGGTGAATTCTATACCGGTTGGGCACCTTCGGCGATGGTGGCAGCGGTTGGCTTTTTAGAAAATAACGGTTCAGCGCTTCGTGGCGGGCTGATGTGGCTGGTGTTGGGTATGGCGCTAGGCGCGCTTATTGGTGTCGCCCTGTGGTGGTGGCGTCGTTCTAGCAATGCTGAGTATGTGACACAAGAAGAGGAACCTAATGATGACCAGCCGCCTTCTCGTCGTCGTGAACCGGTGATTGGTTAATGAGCTCCTTAACCAACCCTTCGGTGTTTAAGCATGTGTGAAGCGTATGTGTGAATTGCTTGGCATGAGCGCCAATGTGCCTACCGATATCTGCTTTAGCTTTTCGGGCTTTTTGCATCGCGGTGGAGGCACCGGCCCCCACCGCGATGGATGGGGTATCGCCTTTTATGAAGAGGGCGGTTACCGCGATTTTCGTGACCCCCACCCCTCTGTCAATTCGCCCATTGCGCGGCTAATTTGCGACTATCCCATTAAATCTAATGTGGTGATCAGCCATATTCGTCAAGCGAATGTGGGCGGCGTAAAGCTTGCCAATACCCATCCTTTCACCCGTGAAATGTGGGGGCGTCCCTGGTGCTATGCGCATAATGGCCAATTAAGTGGCTGGGAGAGTCTAGCGTTAGGAAACTACATCCCGGTTGGTAGCACCGACAGTGAGTACGCCTACTGCTGGTTAATGGGAGAGCTTCGCCGTGAGTTTCCTACCCCACCTGCGGAACCCGAAGTGCTTTGGGAGCGTTTGCACCAGTTATGTGAGCAACTCAGAGCATTGGGCGTATTCAATATGCTGCTCTCTGATGGATGCTATTTATATACGTTTTGCGCCACCAAACTAGCCCACATTACTCGCTGCGCGCCTTTTGGTGATGCGGAACTTTCTGACGCTGAAATGACGGTGAATTTTGCCGAACATACCACGCCTGACGACATCGTTTCAGTGATTGCCACTGAACCTCTCACCCACAACGAAGCCTGGCAGCGCATGGTGCCGGGTGAGCTATTGGTATGGCGCGATGGAGAAATCCAGGCGCGTTACTGTCCATAAACGAACGAACTACTAAATTGTAATGAGAGAAGCAGCCAATAAAGCGAACCCGACCATGGGCTAAAGTTGAAACGTAAGTTTCAATCGATCGTTTTACAGCCTGTTGTAGGTCGTATATCGTTGGGCTTCTTAACTTATTTTTCAGACAGAGCTTAGCGACAACAACAAGGTCGGTGACTTACGCCGACACCAATAGCGGAGATTGCCCATGAGCGAACACGCCAACGCCGCCGTTTTACGTGGCCCAGCGCTTGAAGGGTTGGATCAATACGATTCAGTCACGGATGTTTTTCATACCGCAGTAGAACGTTTTAAGGACAAGCCTGCATTTTCCTGTATGGGGAAAACGCTAACCTTCGCCGACCTTGACCGCCTGTCAGCAGACTTTGCCGCTTGGCTGCAGCACGAAACCGACCTCGTCCCCGGGGATCGGATTGCTATCCAGCTACCGAACGTACTGCAGTTTCCGGTGGCGGTATTTGGCGCGCTTCGGGCGGGGCTGGTGGTGGTGAATACCAACCCGCTATATACCGAGCGGGAAATGGCTAACCAGTTTAAAGACTCCAACGCTAAGGCCATTTTAATCTTGGCCAATATGGCGGATAAGCTGGAGAAAGTGCTCGATAAAACAGACATCAAACACGTGCTAGTCACGCAATTAGCTGACTTGCACGATGTGCCCAAGCGCTGGCTAATCAATGCAGTGGTGAAGCACGTTAAAAAAATGGTGCCGGCCTATTCGCTACCCAGCGCAATTGGCTTTCGCGATGCGCTGAAAAAAGGGGCCTCGCTCAGCCATACTGAGGTCAAGAGAACGCATGATGATCTAGCCGCGCTTCAATACACCGGCGGTACGACGGGAATGCCGAAAGGGGCGATGCTCACGCATCGTAATCTGATCGCCAACATGCTGCAGGCTCGCGAAGCCATCGGGCCTCATCTGAACGATGGTGAAGAGCTGATCATTGCACCGCTGCCGGTCTATCACATCTACACGTTTACCGTTAACTGCTTATTTTTGATGGAAACGGGCAACCACTCTTTGTTGATCACCAATCCTCGCGATTTGGATAGCTTTGTCAAAGAGCTTAAGGGATTGCCGTTCACCGCTTTCATCGGCCTCAATACGCTGTTTAATGCACTATGTAACCGGGACGATTTCAAACAGCTGGATTTTTCTAAACTGAAACTGACAATCTCCGGTGGTATGGCGCTGACCAAAGCCGCGGCGCAGCGCTGGGAACAAACCACCGGTTGCCCGATTGCTGAGGGCTACGGCCTAACGGAAACATCACCTATTGTAAGCTTCAATCCCACCGATGCGATTCAGTTGGGCACCATTGGCAAGCCGGTAGCAGGCACTGCAGTAAAAGTTGTCGACGCGGATGGCAATGACGTGGCGATGGGTGAGCCTGGGGAGTTGTGCGTGCAAGGGCCGCAGGTGATGAAAGGCTACTGGCAGCGTGAAGACGAAACCCAGGTTTCGATTGATGAGAATGGCTGGTTCCATACCGGTGATATCGCCGTGCTGCAGGATGATGGCTATATTCGCATCGTAGATCGTAAAAAAGACATGATCCTGGTCTCCGGCTTCAATGTTTATCCTAATGAAGTCGAGGATGTGGTAGCCGCTCACCCGGACGTCCTGGAGTCGGCAGCGGTAGGAGTGCCGGACGAAAATGCTGGCGAAGCGATTAAGCTGTTTGTGGTGAGCAAAAATAGCCAGCTTGATGAGAAAACGCTGCGTGAGTGGTGCAAAAAAGAGCTAACCGGCTATAAAGTGCCTAAGATTATCGAGTTCCGTGATGAGTTACCTAAAACGAATGTGGGCAAAGTGCTCCGCCGCCAACTGCGTGATGAGGAACCCTCAACAACCTGACCGTTAAATGTCGACTTAGCGCTGTGGTTAGGTGTCTAGCTGCTGAAAGCGTTACACTACGAAACTGTGCTAAGGAACTTTGCTAAAGAACTTTGTATAAGACCCGCTCAATTGAGCGGGTTGATTTTTTGGTATCTCTTTTTTAAATGCCCAAGTTTTACATGCCTAAGCGAATGGAAGCCGACTCAACCGTGACCACCGACACATCCCCAGCCCCCACCGATAGCCAACGCCTTGCTGCGCTGAAACAAGCAGTGGGCGATGTGATGCTGCGTGATGCAGAGCGTTTAGAGCGACGCTTGGCCGGTTTGAGCCGACGCTTGCGTGATAACAAGCCGATCAGCCGCGGGCTACAAGAAGTGCAGCGCGAGGTTAGTCGCGCTCAGCAACAACTTAGCCTGCGTGAAGCCCTGCAAGTCGCGCTTAATTATCCACCTGAGCTACCGGTAGTCGAGCGCAAAGTAGACATCGTTAACGCGATACGCAATCATCAAGTGGTGGTGGTGGCAGGGGAAACCGGCTCAGGCAAAACCACCCAGCTGCCAAAAATGTGTCTGGAGCTCGGGCGTGGTCGCCGTGGGTTGATTGGTCACACCCAGCCGCGTCGCCTAGCTGCTCGCAGCGTTGCAGGACGTTTGGCCGAAGAGCTGCAAGTCTCTCTCGGCGACCAAGTAGGCTATCAGGTGCGCTTTACCGACCAGAGCAGTCCGAGTACGTTGGTTAAATTGATGACCGACGGGATCTTGTTGGCCGAGACCCAGCACGATCCGCTGCTACTGCGCTACGACACCATCATTATCGATGAAGCCCACGAACGTAGCCTCAATATCGATTTTCTGCTCGGCTATTTAAAGCGTTTGTTACCTAAGCGCCCTGACCTGAAGATCATCATTACCTCAGCAACAATCGACGTCGATCGCTTTGCTAAACACTTTGGCACTGCGACAACGCCCGCCCCAGTCGTGGAAGTCACCGGCCGCACTTATCCTGTTGAAGTGCACTATCGGCCGCTAATACGTGACGACGAGGATGAGGAAGACCGCACGCTACAAGAGGGGATCCTGCATGCGGTGGGTGAGATCGAAGCTATTGAACGTGAGAAAGGCTGGCTGCATGGCCCTCGGGATGTGCTGGTGTTCTTACCCGGCGAGCGTGAAATTCGTGAAACAGCCGATATTTTGCGCCGTGCCGATTTAAAGGGTACCGAGATTCTACCGCTTTACGCCCGACTCTCCAATGAAGAGCAGAATCGCGTGTTTGCGCCTCACCGAGGGCGGCGTATCGTGCTGGCCACCAACGTCGCGGAAACCTCGCTAACGGTGCCGGGCATTCGTTATGTGATCGACCCAGGGCTGGTGCGTATCAGTCGCTATAGTTACCGTTCCAAGATCCAGCGGCTGCCGGTGGAAGCGGTCAGCCAAGCCAGCGCCAATCAGCGCAAGGGGCGCTGCGGCCGGATCGCCGAAGGTGTGTGTATTCGCCTCTACAGTGAAGAGGATTTTCTATCCCGGCCTGGTTTTACCGACCCCGAAATTCAGCGCACCAACTTAGCGTCGGTGATTCTCTCAATGCTGGGCCTCAAGCTTGGCGATATTGAGGCGTTTCCGTTTGTTGATCCCCCCGATAGCCGCTTTGTTAAAGATGGCTTTCGGCTGCTGTTCGAGCTGGGTGCTGTCGATGAACGACAGCATCTCTCGCCGCTTGGCCGTAAGCTGGCGCGGCTGCCGATTGACCCGCGCCTAGCGCGGATGGTATTGGCGGGCGCCGAATTCGGCAGCCTGCGCGACGTACTGATCGTGGTCTCTGCGCTGGCCATTCAAGACCCGCGTGACCGGCCTGCGGACAAACGGCAAGCCGCCGATCAAGCCCACCAGCGCTGGCATGATCCTGAATCAGATTTTGTCGCCTTGCTGAACCTCTGGCACGGCATTGAGAACGCCCGTGAGGCCCTGTCGGGCAATCAACTGCGCCGCTGGTGCCGCGATCACTACATCAATTACCTGCGCATGCGCGAGTGGCACGATACCTTCCGCCAGCTACGCCAACTGCTGCGCGATATGGATATCGACGTGCCCGCGCCGCCTGTGCGTGATGAGGAAGAGAGCGAAGAGCAGGCGAAGCAGGCACGACGTAAAACCTCCGGGAAAGTGCACCAGGCGCTGCTTTCAGGGCTACTCTCCAACTTGGGTACGCTGGTGGAGAACCGTGAGTATCTCGGCGCCCGCAATCGTAAATTTATGATCCACCCCGGCTCTGGGTTGGCCAAGAAGTCGCCCAAATGGATTATGGCGTTTGAGATGGTGGAGACCTCTAAGTTGTTTGCCCGTACCGTGGCCAAAATCGAACCGCAGTGGATTGAGCCCCAGGCACAGCACTTGGTTAAGCGCAGCTACAGCGAACCGCATTGGGAGATGAAACGCGCCCAGGTGGTGGCCTTTGAGCAGGTCACATTGTTTGGACTGCCGATTGTGGCGCGGCGCCGGGTGCACTACGGGCCAATCGCGCCCCAGGAGTCCCGAGAGCTGTTTATACGCCGGGCGCTGGTGGAAGGGGAGTTTCACACCAAAGGGGCCTTCTTTGCCCATAACCGCGCGCTGGTTGATGAAGTCGAAGCTCTGGAAGACCGTGCTCGACGGCGGGATATTCTGGTCGATGAAGATACGCTATTTGATTTTTACGACCGGCGGATCCCGGCCGATATTGTCAACGGCAAGGGCTTTGAGCACTGGCGCAAGCAGGCCGAGCAGCAAGACCCGCAATTACTGCATTTTGATATCGATTCGCTTAAAGCACGCGATGCGGACGACATTACCCAAGCGCAGTATCCTGATCATTTAACCCTTGCTGGCGTCGCCTATCCGGTGAGCTACCACTTTGACCCCGAAGCTGAAGATGACGGTGTCACCCTGACCGTTCCCGCCGCTATGCTGCCGCAAGTGCCGGTGCATGCGCTGGAGTGGCTGGTGCCGGGGCTGTTACGCGAAAAGTGTATTGCGCTGCTGAAGTCGCTGCCAAAAAGCATTCGCCGCCAGGTGGTGCCGATCCCAGATTGGGTGGATGCCGCGCTGGAAACCTTGGTGCCTGATCAACGCCCGTTAACCGAGGCGTTAGGTGAATTTATTCGCCGCCGGACATCAACGCGTGTGCATGCTGACGACTGGCGTTTGGATTTGCTCGAACCGCATTTGATCATGAATATTCGCGTGGTGGATCATGCGGGAGAAACCCTTGGCCAGGGGCGTGATCTGCGAGCGCTGGAGCAGCGCTTTGAGGCAGCCGCCAGCGCTGGCGCCCAGGCGTTAGCCGAACAGGTGAGTTCTGAGCCTGCCGTTGCAGGGCTGCCCAAGGAGCCGCTGCCTGCTTCGCGTGTTACTACCCAGGCAGGCATTCGTGTTGAGGCGTATCCTGCGTTGGTCGCTGAAGCCAGCGAGTTCAAAGTCGCGCTGTTTGATCACCCTGCAAAAGCTGACGCCGCGCACCAAGAGGGCATCGCCCGACTGGCGATTGCCAAGCTGCCCGAACAGGTTAAAGCGATTAAGCAACTGCCAGGTGTCGAGAAGTGCGCGCTGCTATTTGCCAAAGTGGGCAGCAAGCAAGCCCTGATTGAAGACCTGCTGCTAGCGGTGTTTACCCAGATCGTCGCTCAGCACCCGCTGCCGCGCTCAGAAGGGGAGTTTGAACAGCGGCTGACGGCCACTCAGAACCAGCTTGTTGAAGAAGCAAAAGCACTGCTGGTGAAGGTGGAAGCCGCACTGCAAGGGCACTTGGCAGTCAGTAAGGTGCTCAAAGGTAAGCTCAATTTTGCCTTGGCGCTGGTGTACAGCGATGTTAGTGCGCAAATGCAGCGTTTGGTTTATCCAGGGTTTATACGCGATGCCGGTGTGTGGCTGGATGAATATCCACGCTACACCGAGGCGGCGCTACTTCGGCTTGAAAAAGCCGCTCGTGAACGTGGCCGTGATCAAATGATGATGCAGGATGTTCAGGCATTAGAGGCCCGCTTTGATGCCCGTCGCGAAAGCGAGCGTCGCGGGCGGGTGGAAGACCCGGAGTTGGTCGCTTATGGCTGGTGGCTGCAAGAACTGAGGGTGTCACTATTTGCACAGCAATTAGGTACCCGTATGCCCGTATCGGTGAAACGCCTCGAAAAGCACTGGCAAGAGATTATCAGCGTTTAGCAAGTGGTTGAAAAAGGTGCTGGAAAAACCGCTATTTTACGCACACAGTAACGTTATGGGTTCGTCGCAGGTTATGCGCTAGCCATCACTGGCCAGCCACGTCGGCAAGCCGCTTAAAGGAGATTGGCATGACACATGTGGTGATTACCGGTACAGGACTCTATACACCGGAACACGCCATTGATAATGCGGCCCTAGTGGCGGCATTTAATGCTTGGGTAGATGGTGAGAATGAGCTGCACGCCGAGGCCATTGCGCGAGGAGAGCGTGAACCGCTGGCGCACTCAAGCAGCGAGTTTATTGAAAAAGCGTCTGGTATTAAGAGCCGCTATGTGCTCGATGCGTCAGGTATCCTTGACCCACAGCGTATGCGGCCTAAACTGCCACAGCGGAGTAATGACGAACCCTCGCTTCAGTGCGAGATGGCGACCGAGGCTGCGCGTCAGGCACTGGCCGCCGCTCAAGTGGATGCCGCTGATATCGAGCTAGTGATTGTTGCCTGCTCAAATCTTGAGCGTGCCTATCCTGCCGTGGCCGTTGAAGTCCAGCAAACACTGGGAACAAGTGGCTATGGGTTTGATATGAACGTGGCCTGCAGTTCAGCCACGTTTGCTTTGGAAACCGCAGCAAATGCGATAGCCTCCGGTAGCGTCAAGCGCGCACTGGTGGTTAATCCTGAGATTTGCTCAGCGCATCTTAATTTTCGAGACCGTGACAGCCACTTCATTTTCGGCGATGCTTGTACTGCTGTGGTACTAGAAAATAGTGCTGTTGCCGTTGCTGATGAGCAGTTTGAAATCCTCGGTACGCGTTTGATCACTCAGTTTTCCAATGCGATTCGTAATAATGCGGGTTTTTTAAATCGCGTGACGGACAGTGATCCGATGGCGTTGGATAAGCTGTTCGTGCAGGAGGGGCGGCGGGTATTTAAAGAAGTTTGCCCAATGGTGGCCAAGTTGATCACCGATCATCTGGCGTCCTTGGAGCTAAACGGAAGCGACCTTAAACGCATATGGCTGCACCAAGCTAACCGGCATATGAACGATTTGATTGCCCGTAAAGTGTTGGGGTATGACCCAAGTGAAACCCAGGCACCGATCATTTTAGATCGCTATGCAAACACCAGCTCAGCGGGTTCCATTATTGCTTTTCACCTGCATCATGAGCAGTTCAATCAGGGCGATATTGGCGTGATTTGTTCGTTTGGCGCTGGCTATAGCGCGGGCAGTGTCGTCATCCGTCGGGTGTAGGCCTCTGCACCGTGCTGCGGAATTGGAAAAAAGGAAAATGTCATGTGGCAGTGGTTAAGTAACGACAAGACAACGCTTTCGTGGCGCTCAAAAGGGTTGCCGCTACTGCTGGTGGCGTTATTAGCAAGCGGCGGTTGTGCCAGCACACAAATGGCAGAAAACGCCAACCCAGACGACCCGTGGGAAGGCTTTAACCGCAAAGTGTTTGCGTTCAACGATGTACTGGACCGTTACGCGCTTAAGCCGGTGGCAAAAGGCTATCGCACGATTACCCCTGATCCGGTTGAAACAGGGGTAGGAAACTTTTTCTCTAACTTAGGCGAAGTACGTACCGCGCTTAATAGCGTGCTTCAAGGTAAGCCTGCTAATGCGGGCCTTGCTACCTCTCGCTTTTTGATTAACTCCACCGTGGGCATTGGCGGGTTGTTAGATTACGCAACGCTGATGGAAATTACCGCGGATAAAGAGGATTTCGGTCAAACGTTGGCAGTATGGGGCTGGGATGACTCACGTTATTTGGTGCTGCCTTTCTTCGGCCCCAGCACGCTGCGTGATACCACGGGTTTACCTGCTGACATAGCCGCGTATCCGGTTACCTACGTTGAAGATGATACTGTTCGCATAAGCCTGACAGCGCTCAACCTGATTGACACCCGTGCTGGATTGCTCGACCAGGAAGAGTTGATTCGCGGTGATCGCTACCGCTTTATTCGTGATGCTTATTTACAGAGCCGTCAGTTCGAGGTGCGCGATGGAGAGTTAGGCGATGACCCTTTTGCCAGCGATACTTTCGATTTTGATGACAGCGACTTTGATGACAGCAATTTTGAAGATAGCGACACTGGTGACGACGACGTTGGTGGCGAAAATAGCGCCGATTGAGGCTTATGATGGAGCATTCTAAGCAGTTGATCGCGGTGATCGACGAGCCGGGTCGAGAGCGCGATGCGCTGGCCGAAGCGATTACCTGCGACGACATGTGGGTATTTGCCGCTGAAGATATTGACCACTTGCCTGCGGATACGGCGCTGATCGTGGCCCACGCCAGAGCAGTGCCACGCCAGCAGTGGTCGCAGCTAACGCGACGCTTACCAACGCTGGTCGTGAGTGACTCGCGCCAGGATGCTGACCTTATCAAAGCCATTGACGTAGGGCTGGTGGACTATATTGTCCACCCTCTGCGTCACGCTGAGCTGTTGCGGCGAATGATCCGTAAAGCCATCGAGCTAAATGATTTGGCCTTAGAGCGCGAGCGCGATCACGAGCGTCTTGCAGAGTTAAATGAGAGCCTAGAGACGCATTTGGCGCTACTGCGTATGGATCAGCAGAGTGGTGGTCATATTCAGCGGCGTTTACTGCCGTTACGCCCTAAAGTCATCAATGGGGTGTATTACGACTATGTATTTGCACCTTCTCTCTATTTATCCGGTGATTTTCTAGACTATCAACGTTATAACGATCGTTATAGCGCCTTCTATTTTGCCGATGTGTCGGGGCATGGTGCGTCGTCAGCCTTTGTCACGGTACTGCTAAAATATTTATGCAATCGTTGGTTGAGTGAGTGGGATGGTCAACAGCCAGAAAATTTGCCGCCGGATTGGCTAAAGGCGATGAACCGCGAGTTACAGGGTACGGATATAGGCAAACATGCCACCTTATTTGTCGGTGTTATTGACCATGAGACGCATACTCTGCACTATTCGCTCGGCGCTCAACTTCCCATGCCGCTTTTAGCGGCACAAGGAGAGCTACAGCGCCTGGAAGGCGAAGGAATGCCAGTAGGCCTTTTCCCCGATGTGGAGTATCCTTCGCTTAGCTGTGCGTTGCCGAACGACTTCCGTTTATGGCTTTGCTCAGACGGTGTATTGGAATGCTTGCCGGGTAAAACGCTCGACACGCGGCTCAAGGAGCTTGAGCAATTAGTAAGCGAGAGTGTCACGCTTGAGCAGTTGCGCGACCGGCTGGCAGAGACGAATACGCTCCTTGCAGAAGGGGATGCTGAGTTCGATGCCAACCAGGAACGCGATGCTTTACCCGATGATCTAACAATCATGATGGTGAGCGGATTTGGTCATGCTGATTGAAGAAGGCCGCATTAAGGCGGCGTTCGATTCTGGTGTTTTTGTTTTAAAACTGTGTGGCGACGTGCGTTTAACGCTGTGCGCGACACTCGATATTCAGGCCCAACGTCTCGCAGAGACACCGGGGTTGCGTGCCGTACTGATTGACCTGCGGGAGGCCACCAATGTGGACTCAACTGCGCTGGGTTTCTTGGCTAAGGTGGCAATGGCCGTCAAAGGGCGCTTAGAGCAGCCGCCGACCATTATTGTCGATAATGATGACGTTCGAAAAATGTTGAACGTGATGGGGTTTGCGCGCTTTTTCACTCTGATGGAAGCACCTCTCCAGCAAGCGACAGCGCTCAACGACTCTCTCGAAGAGTTACCTGAAGAGCCTGCCGACGAAGAGGGGTTGCGTGATCGCATCCTGGAAGCCCATCGCATTTTGATGCATATGAACGAGCATAACCGCGAGCAGTTTCAGCCGCTGGTTGACATGCTTGAGTCGCAAGACGCTACCACGCACAACTAAACACCTCTCTTTCATTTGAACTGACTTTTCTCAGCGCTATCGCAGTGGGGGATTTATGGCTATCTCCCACTGCGATAGCGCTGTGTCTATCGTTTTTACTCCCGACAAGTGCCTTAAAATCGGCTATGATTAGCGGCCTATCTATTCCCGCGCGTTCGTTATTGCCGTAAGGAGACTCATGCATCTTAATCCTCGCCGTGTAGCGCTGTTAGTTGCCGCCAACACGGCGCTTGCACCCTTTGCGATCGACGCCTACCTACCTGCGATGGGAATCATCGCCGAGAGTATCGGCGCTAGTATTCATCGCACGGAACTTTCCATTAGCGTGTTCTTGTTTGGCTTTGCGCTGGGCCAGCTCTGTTTTGGGCCATTATCGGATCGTATGGGGAGAAAGCCTGTACTGCTGGGCGGCCTAGTGGTGTTTATGTTGGCAAGTCTAGCGATCACCACGGTCGATAGTCTCTCCTCGCTGCTGGCCTGGCGATTTGTGCAGGCGTTGGGCGGCGGTGCTTGTGTTGTCAACTCGGCAGCGATTGTGCGCGACTGCTTTAGCGGTCGAGAGGCCGCCAAAGTAATGTCGACGATGGCGATGATTATGATGCTGGCACCGCTAGTGGCGCCAGCAGTGGGAAGTCTATTGCTGCATGTGGCCGGTTGGTGGTTAATTTTTGTTTTCTTGGCCGTTTATGCAGGATTTTTACTCTGGCTACTGGGAACTCGCCTACCTGAAACTCGCGATATGTCGCTTCCGGCGGCGTCACCACGCCAGGTCATTCGTAATTACGCCAGCGTTCTCAAGCATCGTGAAGGGATGGGCTATATCTGCGCGGTAGCCGCTTCCTTTGCGGGCCTGTTTGCATTTGTGACGGCTTCACCGTTTCTCTATCTCGACTATTTTGGTTTATCGCCAGGTACCTATCCGCTCGTGTTCGGTGTCAACGTACTGGTCATTGCGCTCTCAAACCGCGTCAATATTCACCTGCTGCGCAAACGCACGCCACAGCAGAATCTACGCTTGGGGCTGCTTGTACAGTTAGTGGCAGCACTGGGGTTGGTGTTGGTCACTGCGTTAAATATGGCGTCACTCATGTTAGTAGTGCCGCTTATTATGCTCTTCACCGGCATGATTGGGCTGATTACCCCGAACGCAATCTCGGCACTTCTGGATCACTTTGGCCATATCAGTGCCACCGCGACGGCGCTGTTAGGCGGCATCCAGTTTACCTGTGGCGCTCTCGCTGGGGTGATGGTCGGGTTGTTTGAAGTGGAACACCTTTGGCCAATGGTGCTAACGATGTTGGGCGCCGCTCTATTGGGGAATATCGGCGTGCGGAAATTAACCAAGTCGCCCGCCATAAGCGAGTAGCAGGGATGAATCGCAGGAATGAGCAATAAGAATGAACAGCCGTGATGGATAGCATGCTGGCCTGGGTCAATATGCCGATGAGTACCTGGTTAGCCTGCGCAGCCGTGCTGCTGCTGGGGGCCTTTGTCCAGCGCGCGACCGGTTTCGGTTTGGCCGTTATCGGGGCGCCGTTGCTGCTGATGCTTGAGCCACGATTGGTGCCGGTCATTTTAGTGCTGTTTGGCTTTACCGTTTCGTTAATGATGGTGCGTCACTATTGGCACGAGGTACGCCTGGATTCCATTGGCATGGCGTTAGTAGGGCGCCTGCCTGGCAATGCGCTAGGTATTTGGCTGCTGCTCGCCGCGCCGATGTTTCTGTTAGAAAAGCTAATCGCCATCATCGTGCTGTTTGCTGTGCTGGTGACGCTGTGCCGATTTAAGCTGCCGGTAAATCGAATAACGCTATTCGGCGCTGGCGTACTTTCAGGGATCTTTGGCACCGTTGCGGCTATCGGGGGCCCGCCCATGGTGATATTGATGCACGGCTTGCCTGCTGATCAGGTGCGGGGAAACCTGGCGGCTTTTTTCATTTTGACCTCGCTCTTGACCATTATTACTCTCGCCTTCGCTAACCAGATTCAGCTATGGCATTTTCAGGTTGCCCTTACTTTTCTCCCCGCGGTACTCCTAGGTAACGCAGTGGCGGACGCTATTGCTCATCGCTTGGATAGACGTTTACTGCAAGGCGCTTCGCTGGCGCTGTGTACCTTGGCGGCATTGGGTTTGCTGTTGTAAGCGAAAGCGAATTCCCCGCGTAGCGAAAAATCTTTCACGTATTACTCACTGTCATGAAGTTGTCATGGAACCAGTGCAAGGTATGCCTTGCGAAGGTTAGATCCCTACATGAACAGGAGTTTTTCGCATGAACCGTATTCTAAAAACCACCGTTATCGCGGCTGCTGTAATGAGCGTTGCCGTTGTTGCCCAAGCCCGTGATCAAATCCGTATCGTAGGCTCCAGTACCGTTTACCCGTTTGCCAGCTACGTAACTGAAGAGTTCGGTGCTACTACCGGAAATCCAACGCCTGTTATTGAATCAACTGGTTCGGGCGGTGGTTTGCGTCTGTTCTGTAACGGTGTAGGCGAAGGCACGCCCGATATCACCAACGCTTCACGCCGCATGAAAGTTGCTGAGTTTGAGCGTTGCGAAGAGAACGGCGTCACCGATATTACCGAAGCTAAGATCGGTTCTGACGGTATCGTGTTGGGTCAGTCAAGCTCCAACGATGACGTTGATTTCACTCTTGAGCAGATTTTCCTGGCAGTAGCCGCCCAGGTGCCGGTTGATGGTGAGTTAGTCGATAACCCCTACACCAACTGGAGCGATATCGATTCGGCGCTGCCTGACCGCGAAATCTCCATTTATGGGCCTCCGACCACTTCAGGTACGCGTGATGCGTTTGAAGAGCTGGTCATGGAAAGCGCCTCTTCAGAAATGGAAATTTATGGCGAAGAAGGCTATACCGATATCCGTTCTGACGGTATTTACATCGATGCTGGTGAAAACGATAACCTGATCGTTCAGCGCTTGTCAGAAGACACCGGTGCCTTTGGTATTTTCGGTTACTCTTTCCTTGAAGAGAATACCGATACTATCAGCGCTGCCACTATTGACGGCGTAGAGCCTGAAGCTGATGCAATCAGTTCCGGCGACTACCCTATCGCGCGTTCACTTTGGTTCTACGTGAAGAACCAGCACGCTGAAGAAGTACCGCCGATGTATGAGTATGTCGACATGTTTATGAGCGAGATGATGATTGGCTCAGATGGTTACTTGAAAGATATTGGCTTGATCGCACTGCCGGAAGGCGAGCGTGAAGAGTGGCGTCAAGCGGTAGCAGATCGCACTACAATGACAGCAGACGTTCTTAAGTAAGTCGTTAAGTTAGAAATGAAACTGGTCGGCAGCGAAAGCTGCCGGCCTTTCGTTTTATGACAGCGATATATTGGCGTTTGTCACATTGCTGTAATGTTTGTGCCCCAAAGTAGTCGCCAATACGATTTCATTAAGTAATGCGAGAGAAATTTGATGCAGACTAACCAGCTTCTTCTGATTTTTTGCGGTGCGTTACTATTGCTGGGGCTGCTGGCGTTTTTTGCTGGCCGTTCAAAAGCCACCCGTTTACGCAGTGCGGGTACGGCTATGTTTGCTCAGCCAGATCAATACGCCTGGTTCACCGTGCTCTCGACCGCTGGTCCAGCGGTGGTAGTGAGTGCGCTGGGGGCTTTTGTGCTGCTTTTGATGGGCGCTGATATCCCCACGCTCTATTTGCTAGCGTCAAGTTTGGTGGTCGCAGCTATAGGGCTAATGGTAAGCCTTAACCATGTAAAACCTGATTTTCATGCCCGTCAGGCCATTGAGCGGGTCATCCGCATGGTCTTGGCCGGGGCTGCGTTAATCTCCATTTTCACTACGTTCGGCATTTTGTTCTCGATCATCTCCGAGGCGCTGCGCTTTTTCCAAATGCACAGCTTCTGGGAGTTCATTACCGGCACCACGTGGAATCCAGGCGCGAGCTTTTTAGCGTCAGCGGGACGTGGAGATGGTAGTGGGGCTGAATTTGGCTCGGTACCGCTGTTTGCCGGTACCTTTATGATTACCGCTATCGCTATGCTGGTCGCTGTTCCTATCGGCCTGCTCTCCGCGATTTACATGTCTGAGTTTGCGCCACGTAATGTGCGCACCATTGCCAAGCCCGTGCTTGAAGTGTTGGCGGGTATTCCTACCGTGGTTTACGGCTTTTTTGCCGCAATTACGGTAGCGCCTATTATCGTTAACATCGCTGGTTTTTTTGGGCTCGATGCTTCCTATAACAATGCCGTTGCTCCAGGTGTCGTAATGGGCATTATGATCATCCCGTTTATCTCGTCGCTGTCTGACGATGTGATCAACTCGGTGCCCGATAGTATGCGCCAAGGGTCGCTGGCATTAGGTATGACCAAAGGTGAAACCATTCGAGACGTGGTTATTCCTGCTGCTCTGCCAGGGATTATTTCAGCGGCGCTCTTAGGCATGTCGCGTGCGCTGGGTGAAACCATGATTGTGGTAATGGCAGCAGGTATGCGGCCCAATCTCACCGCTAATCCGCTGGAAGATATGACCACGGTGACCGTGCGTATTGTGGCGGCTTTAACCGGGGACCAAGAGTTTGCAAGTGCTGAAACGCTGTCAGCCTTTGCCCTCGGGCTGGTGCTGTTTGCGGTAACGCTCTCGCTGAACCTGGTGTCCGTCCTGATGATCCGTCGTTTCCGCGAAAAATACCGCGTGAATAACCTGTAACGCTGAGGAACTGTTTCGATGAGCCATACTTTTGACGAAATCAGCCAGCAGCTAAGGCGGCGTCACCGTAAGTCTGCCCGCCTTAAATGGATCTCGATGGGATCGTTGGGCTTGGCAGGTCTGTTTCTGATTCTGTTTTTTGCCGATATGTTAAGCAAAGGCTTACCAGCCTTTCAACAGGCGTATATCCAGACCGAGATTAGTTACACCGAGGAAGCGCAAAGCGATGGGCGGCAGGCGTTTGATCAAGAGCTGCTACCGTTAATCAGTCGCACGGTGGTGCGAGTGATTCCGATGGAGTTGCGCAACAATCCAGAAATAATCGGTACCAGCGAAGCGCAATGGGTGTTGGCAAACAGTGAGGTCGACCAGTATCTGAAGGGGCATCGGCACCGCCTGAGTGAAGAAGAACAAGCGGCGCTTGATGAGCGTGTCGAAGCGGGCCAGGTTGACCTTCGCTTCAATAGCACCTTTTTTGGATCCGGGGATTCAAAAATCGCTGAGAGCGCAGGTATTCTCTCGGCAGTGGTCGGCACCGTGATGACCATGATTGTGACGTTATTAATTTCGTTCCCTATCGGGGTAATGACAGCCGTTTATTTGGAAGAGTTTGCGCCAGATAACCGCTTCACCCAGGCGATTGAAATCAACATCAATAACTTGGCCGCTATCCCGTCTATCCTGTTTGGTTTGCTAGGCCTGGCTATCTTTATAAACTTCTTCGGCGTGCCGCGTTCGTCGCCGTTGGCCGGTGGTATGACACTAGCGCTGATGACGTTGCCGGTGATTATTATCTCAACCAGAACAGCGCTGCGCAGCGTGCCGGACTCTATCCGCCATGCGGCCTTTGGGGTGGGTTGTTCGCGCTGGCAAGTGGTACGCGATCACGTTCTGCCCTTGGCAATGCCGGGCATTATGACGGGCTCCATCATCGGGCTTGCTCAGGCGATGGGTGAAACAGCACCGCTGATTATCGTCGGGATGGTGGCGTTTATCCCGGATGTCGGCGCATCGTTTACCAACGCGGCCACGGTTATGCCTGCGCAAATATTTACTTGGTCAGGTGAGCCTGAGCAGGCGTTCGTAGAGAAAACAGCCGGCGGTATTTTGGTGCTACTCACCATACTCATCTCACTCAACGCCTTCGCCGTTGTGTTACGTAAGAAATTTGAGCGTCGCTGGTAGGCCAGCGCGATAGAGGACATGACTATGAATAGCCAAGCACCTGTAATGAATGATCAGCATGCACCTGCGGTTGGGCAGCCCTACACGCGTAACAATCAGGCCTGCCACGATTTGAGTATCCGGGTTCGCGATTTGAACCTGTGGTATGGCAAAAACCAAGCGTTGAATAACCTTAATATTGATCTGTTTCAGAAAAATGTGACGGCGCTAATTGGCCCTTCCGGGTGTGGTAAATCGACCTTCTTACGTTGTCTGAATCGCATGAACGATTTGATTCCTAGCGTGCGTACCGAAGGGTTGGTTGAGATGGATGGGCGGGATGTAAATGCTCCCAAAATGGATGAAGTAGCGCTGCGCCGCCGGGTGGGGATGGTCTTTCAAAAGCCGAATCCATTTCCTAAATCGATTTATGAAAATGTTGCTTACGCACCGCGTATGCACGATTTGGTTAGCCGCAAAGCGGAGCAGGATGAGTTGGTTGAAAAGGCGTTGCGTAGTGCTGGCCTTTGGAACGAAGTGAAAGACAAGTTACAAGAACCCGGTACCTCGCTGTCGGGTGGTCAGCAGCAGCGTTTATGTATCGCCCGCGCTATTGCCGTGCAGCCCGATGTTATCTTGATGGATGAACCAACGTCGGCGCTTGACCCGATCTCGACCGCAACCATCGAAGATTTGATGGATAAGCTAAAGGAAGAGTTCACCATCATCACCGTGACTCATAACATGCAGCAGGCCGCGCGGGTGGCGGACTACACGGCGTTTTTCCACCTGGGTGAAATTATTGAGTACAACGATACCAAAGTGATGTTCTCAACCCCTGCCAAGAAAAAAACCGAAGACTATATTTCCGGTCGTTATGGTTAATTAATGTCGTTCAAACAGGCCCATCGTCATCCGGTGGGCCTGTTTTTAATGTGTATTTTTTTATACACTCATATATGTTTATGCGTATATAAGCGAGATCCTGCTTAGAAATGAACAGCTTTAAAAATAGAAAACCAAGAAACTAAAAATCTGCAAATAAACACCAAAAAGCAGCGATTCTAGGAGGCACCATGGCACTTCGAATTGGTATCAATGGATTGGGACGTATTGGGCGCTTAACGCTGAGAATTTTGTGGCAAAAAGTGTCGACGGGTGACGTTGAGCTTGTGCGCATTAATGATCCGGGTGGCGATGCGGCAACCTTTGCCCACTTATTTGAATTTGATTCTGTACATGGCCACTGGTCTCCGGGGAAGGGCATTACAGCCGCCGATGACGCTATTGTTTTCGACGGTAAATCCGTTGCCTTTAGCGCCAACAAAGCAATTGCCGATAGCGATTGGTCCGGCTGCGATGTAGTCATCGAGTGCTCAGGCAAAATGAAAACCACTGAAAAGCTTCAAGCGTACCTCGACCAGGGCGTTGGACGTGTAGTGGTGAGTGCGCCTATGAAAGAAGCGAGCGTGCTCAATGTTGTCGTGGGGGTAAACGATCATCTCTTTGATCCTTTGCAGCATAAGATCGTTACCGCTGCCAGTTGTACCACCAACTGCTTGGCACCAGTGGTCAAAGTCATTCAGGACAGCTTCGGTATTCGTCATGGCTCAATGACCACGATACATGACATTACCAATACTCAAACGATTCTGGATGCCCCGCATAAAGACCTTCGCCGTGCGCGTGCCTGTGGCATGAGTCTAATTCCCACCACAACGGGTTCAGCGAAAGCGATTACCGCCATTTTTCCTGAGCTAGAAGGCAAGTTAAACGGCCATGCGATTCGTGTGCCGCTGACGAATGCTTCGCTTACCGATATGGTGTTTGAGCTTGAGCGGGAAGTCACCGTGGACGAGGTGAACGCTGCATTAAAAGTCGCAGCAGATGGCCCGTTGGCAGGTATTCTGGGCTATGAAGAGCGCCCGTTGGTGTCGATCGATTACCGTACTGATCCACGCAGTTCCATTATTGATGCGCTGTCTACTATGGTGGTCAACGGCACGCAGCTAAAGCTCTACGCTTGGTACGATAACGAATGGGGTTACGCGAATCGAACCGCAGAGCTATCCCTGATGGTAGGGCATGAGCAGGTGGGTCGTGGCTGATTCAATGCTTACACGGGTAAGGGCGCTACCTTTCGAGGTGCGCCAGTACATGCTGATTACCGGCAACTACTGGGCGTTTACGATCACCGATGGCGCGCTTCGCATGCTGGTGGTGATGCACTTCCACCAATTGGGCTATTCGCCGTTAGCCATCGCGATGCTGTTTTTGTTCTACGAAGCCTTTGGCGTTGTGACCAATTTGGTGGGTGGTTGGCTGGGCGCAAGGCTGGGGCTCAACCGCACCATGAGCGTGGGCTTGGGTTTGCAGATTGTGGCCCTGGTCATGTTAATGGTGCCGGCAAGTTTGCTAACTGTTGTCTGGGTCATGGCCGCTCAGGCGCTATCGGGCATTGCTAAAGACCTTAATAAAATGAGCGCAAAAAGCGCCGTTAAGGTACTGGTTCCTAAAGAGAGTGCGAACGCTAACAGCTCGCTTTACCGTTGGGTAGCGATGCTGACCGGTTCTAAAAATGCGTTAAAAGGGCTGGGCTTTTTTGTCGGCGGGCTGCTGTTAACGCTGATTGGCTTTCAGGCTGCTGTGTTTGTGATGGCCGTGATGCTGGCTGGCGTGCTGCTGCTCTCACTGCTGCGCTTAAAGGCGGATCTTGGTCGGCAGAAAGTGAAGCCTAAGTTCTCCGAGATTTTCTCAAAATCACGCGCGATTAACGTGCTTTCCGCAGCACGTTTTTGTCTTTTTGCAGCGCGTGATGTGTGGTTTGTGGTGGCACTGCCGGTCTTCCTATACGACCAGCACGGCTGGACCCACTGGACCGTGGGGGGGCTGTTGGCGATATGGGTGATTGGTTATGGCGGGGTACAGACCCAGGCACCAAAATTAACCCGGCTAATTAAAGGTGATGTACGAGTGCTGACGGCCGGGTGGGCTGCAGCGCTGGCGGTGCTGGCAATTTTGTTGGCGATGCTGCCTTTGGCACAAGTAGGTTGGTTAGTCGTCGGGCTACTCGCGTTTGGGGTGCTGTTTGCGATTAATTCCAGCTGGCACAGCTATTTGATTGTGCACTTTGCCCGCGCCGATGGCGTCTCGATGGATGTCGGCTTTTACTATATGGCCAATGCGATGGGGCGGTTAGTCGGCACGCTATTGTCGGGTTGGCTATATATGGCTTACGGACTTAGTGCCTGCCTGTGGGTATCGGCTGCTTTAGTGGCGGCAAGTTCAGCGATGGCGCTAGCGTTGCCTAGACAAACCGCATGATCCGTTCGCCTAGGGTAGGTTTAACGCTAACCCTAGCTATAGCGTCGACGTTTGAAGGTTATATCACGAAGGTAAGCGGGGTTTGCCCCTATCCGACGAAGATTAGCCCAGGTGCCTTTGTAATAGGGGATATGGTTTCTGTCTGTCCAATCGCTGATGACATCGCCCTGTACCCCATTAGGGTAGCCAAACATCATAAATACCTGGCCCTGTTCTAAGTCGGGCTCCAGATAGGCCATGGCGGTGGTCGAGCCGTAGTCGTTATAGACCTCTACGATATCGCCATTGGCAATGCCTAAATCCTGGGCGTCCCGTGGGTGGATTTCTATCGGTGCCATTGGGTAGCGGCCTTTGCGGAAGGCCAGGTACTGGTCGTGGTAAGCCGTTTGCCAGATATGATTCGTTCTTCCGTTATTTATCCAGAAGTCATAAGACTCTTTCTGCTGCTGAACCACGTCGGGGAAACCGTTCCAGGGTGATGGTTGAAAATGGGCCTTGCCATCGTTGGTACTGAAATTATTATCGGTATAGAGCATCTCGGTGCCAATGAGCTTGCCATCCCGATACTCTTTGATGGGAAGTTGGACGCCATTATTGCCAGCCACACGCAATCTATCATAGGTGGCTAAGTGCCCTGTTGGCCCACCTTGGCTATCAATTTCCTTTTCATGGGCCATGCGGAAACCGTCGTTGAAGGGATCCTCCTCGGTCGTCCAGTCAAATCCAGCGAAACGCTCGGCCAGCGTAGCGTTACCTAAGGATTCATAACGTTGCTTTAGGGCGTTAGCCATATCGGCGGCAATGAGACAATCAGGCTTAGCGATGCCGGGAGGGTCCATAAAGCGTTCAGACAGCCGAAGCCGACGCTCACCGTTCATAGAGGTCAGGTTCATTTCGCCCGGATGAGTGGCGGGCAGCACCATATGTGAATATTCGGCAAACTTGGTGCGGTAAAGATCGATATCTACGATAAATAGGCCGCCTTTATTCTTGACGGCATCATAGGCAATATCGATCAACTCTTCTTGAGAAGTGACGCCTCCCGCTTCGGCCAGCGCTTGGTTAACAATGGAAGCACGACGCTTGATGACCTGCCGGTAAGTCTCGGCATTGAGGGTGGTTTGAAACGCATTGCAGGCCCATACCGTCAACATCATGCCGTTACCTTTGATCAACTCTTGATCAATATAAGGTGCTGGGCGTCCGCCTGGGTAGGGTGGGCGCACATAGCCCTCCTGGTGACCGCCCATACGAACCACGCCGGTGCCGCGTTGACCTACATTGTGGGTAGCCACAGCCAGATTGACGATTGCGGACTGAATCCGATAATTGTCATTTCCCCAGATCACGCCTTTCTCATAGGCATGCATGGTACGTGGCGCATGGCCACTGGCCTTAGGTTTATAGGCCCACTCGGCGGCCTTAACGATATCGGCCCGACTCACGCCGGTGATGCGACTACACTCGTCCAGTCCCATGCGATTGGCAGCTAGCATTTCCTCGAAACCACTGGTGTGTCCGTCGATAAAGGCCTGATCTTGCCACCCTTGGTCTACCACATAGGTCAGCAACCCATTGAATAAAGCTATATCTGTTCCCGGTTGAATCGCCAGATGTAGAACATTCTCTTTTCCAGCAATCGTTTCACAGATAGCAACGGTGGGAGTGCGTCGGGGGTCGACTAGAATGACTTTTCCTTTGCCGACTGTCTCGCCAGAAAACCATTCCCGCTTTTTAGCGATGTTGGACCCTCTTAGATTCGGTTCCCAGTGGGCCAGGAACCAGTTCGACTGAGTCTCGTAGGAGTTTCCGCCGATGGAAAAGATGACATCGGCCACCTCTGCATCCTCGTAACTATTATTGAGCTCGCCAATGCCCATGTCGCGGCTGGCGTGGCATTCTGAGTTGTAGGCAGGACGGTTGTGAATGCGCACCATTTTTGACTGTATGCCGTCAAAAATAAGCTTGCCGGTGGCCCAGGTATTCTCGAAACCGCCGCCAGCGCCGCCATGATCGAAGAGATTGAAAAACAGTTGATCCGGCCCGTCATTATCGAGAATACGTTGGGTTAGGCCAGCATATAGAGCCATGGCATGTTCCCAATTGGTGTCTGACCAATCGTCCCCGGTGTACATCATGGGATACTTGAGGCGACGCTCGCTGATGGAGGTTCCTTCCGAGTACATCACGCTGGCCATTTGGCCACCACGTGTTGAGGATAACCCTTTATTGACGCTGCATTCCTTATCAGGAACGATCATGATGCTGTATTCACGGCCATCGTGGTCTTGTATTTGATTAACCATGGCGGGGGTCATGGTTAGTTGCATGGCCGGCAGCTGTTTAGTGAAATCGAGCCCTAGCGCATTCTGGTTAGCCGCTCTGCCGCCTTCTTGATTGGCAGGCCATTTATAGACATGGTAACCGCAGCCGACGATGCAGAAGTGACAGGCCATATTAGTCTTTTGAGCATTCGCCGGAGGCAGGGGAATACGGTCTTTGAATTGTGACATTTTTATACTCCCGAATCAGATGATATTGGCCTGACGGCCATAGATAAGACCATCGATAGACACCGCTCTCAGGGCATCTTCAGCCTCGTCATACTCCAGAATGATTCGCGGCAAATTCTCGGTAGCTTGGCCAATCACCATCTGACCGATGTTATCGGGATCGAATATGCTGTAATGGCAGGGGCATTTGAAAGTTTCAGCTTCCTGGTCATAGCTCACTGGACAGCCCATATGGGTACATTGCGTGCTGAAAGCCACTATGTCTTTGTCCGGCCCAACGCCTCCTTTAACTTCTCGGTCTCTGCGAATTACCACGCAGGGTGAGTGGATATCGGGGTAAGTAAAGTAAAATGGTTGATTGACCGTCAACTCGCTAAGCCGGGCGATCACCTCATGTGGGTAGGGCAGGTGTGTGTTACCCGCGGTAGAAGGGCTATTTTGCTGCGCCTGAGTGATAGGGGCCAGCGAAAGAGTTCCCAGGGCGGCACTGCTGCCGGTTAACTTAAGAAAGGTGCGGCGACTCAAGCGTGTCATCGTTTGACACTCCATTGTTATTGTCGAGAAGCCCTAGCTGGGGGGAGTTATATATGGTTATCCGAATTTGTTAAGCCGAAATATAGCGTAGTTCTGCCCTGACAGACGCGCAAGACAGAATAACTCATCACTGCTATATCAATTTCAGACTTAGATTGACCGAGATTCTGATGAGTTCTTTGTCTCTTTCACTTCTGCAAGTTGCGCTAACCACCCGGCGCATCGCTTTGTGCGTAAGCGAAGCGCGGCTTGAAAGGCGCTTCCAGCGATAACGTTCACGGATTAATAAACTCGGCCGATGCGATGTATGTAGTAGTGAGGAGAGTAAGTGCATGCAGGCTTTGGCTAACCGCCCGCCGAGGCGGGCGGGTATAGGCGGCGTGCTGTTTCAAGCTGAACCCAGAAACACTAAATAGGGTGCCACGGCCTTTATTTCCTATTTGATGTTCTCAGTGGGAAAGTAATGCCGAGTGTTATTGGCAATTTTCACCAGCGCGAGCATTAGCGGTACTTCGACCAATACACCGACGACCGTGGCCAGCGCGGCGCCTGACTGTAAGCCAAACAGTGCGATAGCCGCTGCGACCGCCAGTTCAAAGAAGTTACTCGCACCAACCATAGCGCCAGGGGCTGCCACGTTATGCGGCACCCGCCAAAGCTTGGCCCAGCCATAGGCAATAAAGAAAATTAGAAACGTTTGAATAATCAGTGGAATAGCGATGAGTACAATATGCAGCGGGTTATTGAGAATAACCTCGCCCTGGAAGGCAAACAGCAGCACGAGGGTGATGATCAAGCCAATCGGGGTGATGGGTCCAGCGCGCTTCATAAAGACGTTGTCATACCATTCGGGACCGTGTTTTTTGATCAAGGTTTGGCGCGTTATATAACCTGCCGTCAGGGGGATCACAATATAGAGCACCACCGACAGGGCAACCGTATCCCACGGTACCTGAATGTTGGAGATGCCTAGGAGGAAGACCACGATGGGAGCGAAAGCAAACAGCATAATCACATCGTTGAGGGCCACTTGCACCAGCGTATAAGCGGCATCGCCGCGGGTTAAGTAGCTCCACACGAATACCATTGCGGTACACGGTGCGGCACCGAGAAGAATGGCGCCCGCTAGATATTGACTGGCTACTTCAGCGGGAATAAAAGGCCGAAAAATAACCATCAGGAAGAGCCAGGCAATAGCGAACATAGTGAAGGGTTTAATCAGCCAATTAACCGTGGTGGTAATAATCAAACCTTTTGGCTGGCGCCGCACGCCTAGCAGCGAGGTAAAATCAATCTGCGCCATCATCGGGAAAATCATCGCCCAGATAAGCACGGCCACAGGAATCGATACCTGGGCCACTTCAAAGCGCGAAAGCGTTTCCGGCACCGCGGGTATAAATTGTCCCAGTAAAATACCTGCCACAATGGCTAATGCCACCCATAGCGAGAGGTAGCGCTCGAAAATCCCCATTCCTTCTGCGGTGGAGGGTGAAGTGTTATCGCCCAATGCTGACATGTGAAGCTCCTTGTTAAATGGCGCGTTGGTTAACCCGTTTGGAAACTTCTTCAGCGCTCTCTTTACGCTCTGAATAGCGGTCTGTGAGGAGATCACTACGTTCTCGCACTAATAGCGTAAATTTCATCAGCTCTTCCATCACATCGACGATACGGTCGTAGAAAGGGGAGGGTTTCATTCGGTCGTTTTCATCAAACTCCATGAAGGCTTTCGGCACTGACGATTGGTTGGGAATCGTCAGCATGCGCATCCAACGGCCTAAAATGCGCAGCTGGTTGACCGTGTTGAAGGACTGCGAGCCGCCACAAACCTGCATCACTGCCAATGTTTTGCCCTGGGTAGGACGTACGCCACCGAGCGAAAGCGGGATCCAATCTATTTGTGCTTTCATAATACCGGTCATTGCGCCATGGCGTTCAGGGGAGCACCACACCATGCCTTCGGACCACTGAGCTAGCGTGCGTAGCTCGTCAACTTTGGGGTGGCTGGCATCTTCAGCATCCGGTAGCGGCAATCCTTTAGGATCAAAATTTCTCGTTTCTGCACCCATGGCGGTCAGTAAGCGTGCTGCTTCCTCAACGGCTAACCGACTAAACGAGCGCTCACGCAAAGAACCGTATAACAGCAATATTTTAGGTGCATGCTCGACGTTTTGTGGAACGCCAAGGCGATCACTGCTGGGCCGCTCAAACAGCGCGGTATCGATGTTAGGTAAATCGGTTAGATGGGGTAAATCGTTGAGTGACGACATTAGGGCTACCTGTTTAACGCTATTTTAGGTTAGTTACTCCATGATATACGTTTTTTCGTATATTTCTAGCGTCGCCTGCAAGCTGCAATATTGCCGTCATGAACTCAGCGTACAGTGGTAGCCATTAATTACATTAGAGGCTATTTATTTATGTCGAAGCGCCGCGTGTTGTTTCTTTGCAACGCTAACTCTGCACGTTCCTTAATGGGAGAGGCGTTGCTTCGCCATATGGCAGGTGATCGTTTTGAATCGTTTAGCGCTGGTTCTGAACCGGATGAGCCCCATGCATTGACACTTGAAGCGCTGCGCAAACAGGGACTACCCACCGAAGGCTTACGCAGTAAGTCGTTGGATGAGTTTGAGAGCGAGACCTTCGATTTTGTCATTGTGCTGTGTGACAAGGCCCAGCAAGCCTGTCGGGATTGGCAAGGGCAGGCGGGCGAAGTGCTGTTCTGGGATATTCGCGACCCTCGCCTGATTGGCAAGCCAGACGCTTACGAGCAGGCATTATTGGAAATTCGTCGTCGCCTGCAGCTATGGCTGCCCCTGCATAAGTCTGCTTAATCTTACTCATAGGGGCAGGTCGAGATGAAATGGATCAATAACTTAAGCGTCAAGGCGAGTTGGACGCTGGTGCTCTTGGCGTTCAGTGGTTTGGTCGTCGTGATTGGCGCATTGGGGCTGTTCGCTAACCATTTTGGACGCGATGCATTCACGTCGCTACATCAGCGGGACATGGCGCAGGTCAGTGAGCTTAATAGTGCTTACACGCAGTTATTACGTGCGCGTATCCAAATGAATCGTGCCGCAGAGTTAATTCGCACCCCGTCGTTTGATCGTCCCGCTCCGCTTATCGATGAATCACAGAGGTTGTTGGATACGGCGGCAGTCAACTTCGAACAGTTTTCATCGAGTGATTTTGAACCTGAGCAACAAGCGTTAGTTGATCAACTGGCCGCTGATTTTCAATCGTTCGTTAACAATAACCTTAGCCTGCAGATGATGATGCTGGAAGAGCGTGATGTCTCTGGTTTTCTGTCAGGAGAGTCACGGGTAGATGACAGCAGCCAGCAATTTGTGCAGAGTGCCGAGGCATTTTTTAACGCCTTAAACCAGCGGGGTAACGGCCTTCTCGCACGTTATGAGCAAGTATCATCGCTACTGTTTTGGGGCGTCATTGCGGTGTTGGGTGCCGCGCTGTTAGTGGTGGCGGTGGTGGTGTGGGGAGTGCGCAAGAATGTGCTTCGCCCTTTAAAAGTCATTACCGAGCATTTTCAACGCATTGCTAAAGGCGATCTATCCACGCCCGTTTCAGCCCACTCGACCAATGAAATTGGTCAGCTGTTTAGTGAGCTAGCCAGTATGCAGAGCGCTTTAACGACAACCGTGGATCGCCTTACTGCCAGCAGCCAGCAGGTCTATAGCAGCAGCCAGGAGATGACTGAGCAGAACCAGCTCTTGGCCAGCCAAACCGATACCCAAGTGTCTGCCTTACAGCAAATGGCGGCGAGCCTGGAGCAGCTAACCGCGACGGTAAATCAAAATGCGGAAAGTGCGGCGCATGTAAGCCAATCGACCGCGGATGTTTCCCATAAGGCGCAGCAGGGTGACGAGGTCATTACCCAGTTTATTGCCACTATGGAGGCGATCAATGATCACTCTGAAGAGATCCAAAGCATCATCCGAATGATTGAGAGCATCGCTTTCCAAACCAATATATTGGCGCTGAACGCATCGGTTGAAGCGGCGCGTGCTGGTGAGCATGGACGTGGCTTTGCAGTCGTGGCAAATGAAGTGCGGGCGCTGGCAACCCGCAGTGCCAATGCTGCCAGCGAGATTCGATCACGCATTGAAGCGTCGAGTGCGAGTGTCCAACAGGGCAGTGTATTGTCGCAGCAAGCGGGTGAGCATACTCGTGCGATAATGCAGGCTGCCAGTAACGTGGATACGCTAATGACGCAAATAGCCAATGCCTCTGAGGAGCAGCGACGCGGCATTGAAGAAGTTAATCAGGCGGTGGTGCAAATTGATACTACGACGCAAGGAACCATGCGCTTAGTCAACCAGGCGGCCCAGAGCGCTGAAGGATTATCCCAGGAGGCTTTGCAAATGCGCGAGTATGCAGGACAGTTTAGTGTTGCCGAAGAAGCCGCCGTAATGAACTTGGCTGACATCAATGAACATAACGGCGAGTGCCCTGAATGGGAGCAGCTTAGTCAGCAACAGACCGCTTTACCTAGTTCTCATGGGCAACGCCATCGTGAAACCGATGTGATGACGTCTGCTTAAAATCCTAAAAACACTAATTTGCGTTTATTCCGAGGCTGTCAGCGCTATCATGCGGTTTTCTCTGGGCGACTAATGTTTTGCAATTGATCCAACGGCTCTTCTCGCCCGTCGTCTTTTTCTCTCAGCGTTTACTGAACGACCCTATGCTGCTCTCAATGAGCGGCCTATGGGTCGTTTTGTGGTGGCTGGAACCTCAGTCATTGACGGAGATGACTGAACGGGTGCATTGGACCACGCTTGCCGTGCTGACCGGCCTTATGCTGCTCAGTCGGTCGTTGGAGCTCAGTGGTTATTTAACGCTCTGGGGGCACCAGCTGTTAGCCCGTCTGAAGGGTGAAAGGCGCCTAGCGGTTGGTTTGGTGCTGTTTTCAAGCCTGCTTTCTGCCGTCGTCACCAATGACGTAGCGCTGTTTATTGTCGTACCACTGACCCTTGGCCTAGCCAGAATGGCAATGCTGCCTATTGCGCGTTTAATTGTGTTTGAAGCGCTAGCGGTGAATGCGGGGTCATCGCTGAGCCCGATTGGGAATCCACAAAACCTATATCTATGGCAGCTTTCAGGCCTACGTTTTGGCGAATTTCTATGGGTAATGCTACCGCTGGGTGTTGGTCTAATGCTGCTGCTCTTGCTCCTTATTCCCTTGGCGTTTCCAAAAGCCTCAATACATTTGGAGGCAGCTTCTATTGGAGCAACGATGCGGCAACAAAAGCCGCTATGGGCTGCGCTAATCGGCTACCCGCTTTTTTTGATTGCGGTGGACATGGGCTGGGTGCTGCCAGCGATGGTAGGTGTATTGCTTACGATGTTATGGGTGGCCCGGCGATCAGTATTCAGTATCGATTGGCTGCTGCTGGTAGTGTTCGTATTAATGTTCATCAATTTAAGTGTTATCGGTGAGTTAACTGTCGTACAGCAGGCAATTAATACAATGCGCCAGTGGCCCGGTGGCGATATCAGCGTAGGTGTACTGCTTTCACAAGTTATTTCCAACGTACCGGCAACGCTGTTACTTGCGGAGGAGAGTGAGTGGCAGCCGCTTGCCTGGGGCGTCTGTGTCGGTGGCTTTGGTTTGGCGATAGGCTCGATGGCTAATTTAATTGCCCTGCGCTTGGCTCGTCAGCCTGGCATTTGGACAGAGTTTCACCGTTGGTCTCTGCCTATGTTAGGCCTTGCTTGGCTGTTTGCTGCGCTATGGAAAAACGCCCTGTCATTGTAATGACAGGGCGTTATCCTCTCGAGATTAGATCCTTACGAGGAGTGGTTAGTCGATTAGCTCGACGGCAACCGCCGTTGCTTCACCGCCGCCGATGCACAGGCTGGCAATGCCTCGTTTACCACCTTTCGTGCGCAGCGCGTGTATCAGCGTGGCAATAATGCGCGAGCCGGTTGAGCCAATCGGGTGGCCCTGAGCGCAGGCGCCACCGAAAACATTCACCTTGTCATGGGGCAGGCCTAGATCATCCATCGCCATCAGTGTCACCACGGCAAAGGCTTCGTTGATCTCAAATAGATCGACATCATTAACGCCCCAGCCTAGCTTTTTCATCAGCTTTTCTATCGCACCCACCGGCGCGATAGTGAACTCACTTGGGTGGCGTGAATGGGTAGTGTGGCCGAGCATGCGTGCTAAAGATTTAATACCGTGCTGATCCGCGGCTTCCTGACTGGCCAAAATCAGCGCCGAGGCACCATCGGAAATCGAGCTGGCGTTGGCAGCGGTAATGGTGCCATCTTTGGCGAAAGCAGGGCGCAACTGGCGGATTTTGTCGAGTTTAGCTTGGAAAGGCTGCTCGTCGTGCTCGACCAGGTGTTCACCCTGGCGCGTGGAAACCGTGACGGGGGCCATCTCAGCGTTTAAGTGGCCTGCGTTAGTGGCCGCCATGGCGCGCTCAAGTGAGGCAATGGCAAAATCGTCCAGGCGTTCGCGCGTGTAGCCGCGTTCTGTGGCGACATCCTGAGCAAACACACCCATGAGCTTGCCCGTTTCGGCATCTTCAAGACCATCCAAAAACATATGGTCTTTAAGCTCGCCGTGCCCCAGCCGGTAGCCGCCGCGTGCCTTGGTCAGCATGTGTGGAGCGTTAGACATGGACTCCATGCCACCCGCCAGCAAAATATCACCGCTGCCTGCTTTGATTAAATCGTGGGCAAGCATCGCGGCCTTCATGCCGGAGCCACACAGCTTATTGATGGTGGTGGCGCCATTGGCATCGGGAATGCCCGCCTGCCGCATTGCCTGGCGAGCCGGGCCCTGTTTAACGCCTGCCGGAAGTACACAGCCCATAATGCCTTCATTGATGGCAGCAGGGTCAATGCCTGACTCTTCAATCGCCGCTTTGATAGCGATGGCACCAAGCTGCGGGGCAGTCATACTCGCAAGGCTTCCCATCATGCCGCCCATAGGGGTGCGTTTAGCGGCGAGAAATACAACATCAGTGGCGTTGCTCATGGTCAATCTCCTTCAGGTTTATTGTGATTATCATGCTGAGTAGTGGGTGATACGTTGACCCGTAGGCGGTGCTGTGGTTTTCTCCAGAGTAACCAAGCAAGCGCTAGTGTAAATAACATGAATGTAATGAATGCATCACCTCGCCGCAAGGAGTTGACGCGCCTTGCCGCCCAGCTCTTCGTTCAAGAGGGCTTTGATCGCACCACCGTGCGTATGCTGGCGCAGGGAATGGGGATTAAGTCTGGTAGCTTGTTTCATCATTTTAAAGACAAGCAGGAAATCCTCGCAGCGGTTATCGAAGAAGGTACTCAAAACGCCTTAGTAATTGCACGTAAAGCACTGGATGAGTGTGCCTCTGACCCTGAAGTGCGCCTGCGCGTTATGGCTCGTGCCCATCTCGAAACGCTTTTTACTGACCGTAATGCTCATGTAGTGGCGCTCTTTGAGTGGCGTCGACTCGATCCTGATGCAAGTGCTCATTTAAGTCATTTGCGCGATGCTTATGAGGCGCTGTGGGTTACTGTCATCGATGATGCTTTAGAAGCAGGGCTGATTCATGGAGATCGCTTTCTGGTCTCGCGCTTCGTGCTCGGGGCGCTGAATTGGACCGTACGTTGGTATGATCCTAATGGCCCCCGCTCCCCTGACGATCTCGCTGATGAGCTTGTCGCCATGATTATGCCCCCGCCTGCTTGAACTGCTTGCGCTATACAGCTTCCTACCAACGTCTAACGCTTTAATTCATCAGAGTGCTTGCTCTCTAAGACGATTGCTTTTAGCGTTGCTTTTATCCTTAAGTTTCCGTTAACGTCAACGGATAATTATAGCAGCCTTGCTTGCGACCTACCTTCACTGCTTTGTGCTCATTACCAACAACAATGATCAACTACATTAGAGAGCCATCATGACAGCGACCCCACAATCACTGCCCGACTACCAGCACTACCTTGATAGCTTTTCCATAGATAGTGTTATTACCCGCTTGGATGATCATCAGGATGGCATGCTTAACGCCTATGAAGCTTGCTGTGGCCGTCATGTTCGCGCCGGGCGTGGCGATGTGCTGGCGCTGGTTCAAGAAGATACCCAAGGGGCGACGCACACCCTGACGTACGCTGAGCTGGATGAGCAAAGCGCCAAATTAGCGGGTTGGTTTCAGGCTCAAGGGCTAGGTAAAGGTGATCGCATTGCTTGTATGTTGCCGCGGTCACCACAGCTTTTGATTGCGGTACTCGCCACATGGCGTATTGGCGCGGTTTATCAACCTCTATTTACTGCCTTTGGTCCTGATGCCGTGGACTATCGTTTAGGGCGTGCAGATACCAAACTGGTGATTACTGATCATGCCAATCGCTATAAATTTGATGGCTTGAGCCAGTGTCCGCCCGTGCTCGCAGTCGGTGGCGCTACTAGCGAACATGCTGATGATTATGACTGGCAAGCTGCATTGACGCATACGTCAATGAGCGATAAACCGCCCAGGCTTTCACCTGAGCTTCCGTTTCTTCAAATGTTTACCTCTGGCACCGTGGGCAAGCCCAAAGGTGTTGCTGTTCCCTTGTCTGGAATGACTGCCTTCGCGATCTATATGGAGCTCGCCATTGACCTGCGTGGTGATGACCGCTTCTGGAATATGGCTGACCCCGGCTGGGCGTATGGTCTTTACTATGCGATCACAGGGCCACTGCTACTCGGTGTGACGACCCACTTTTGTGAAGCGGGCTTTAGTGCTGAGGGAGCGCTAGCGTTTATGAAGCGCCACCACATTACCAATTTTGCCGCTGCGCCTACCGCTTACCGGCTGATGAAGGCATCAGGCCTGTTTGATGACGCCTATCAAACCTTGGAGCTGCGTGCAGCGAGTTCAGCCGGCGAGCCTTTGAACACCGAAGTGGTCACTTGGGTTGAGAAGTCGCTTGGCTGTCCTGTCATGGACCATTATGGGCAAACTGAAACCGGCATGACGTGCAATAACCACCATGCACTTGATCACCTTAAGCATGTGGGTGCGATGGGCGTCCCAATGCCGGGCTATCGCCTGGCGATTTTGGATGCCGAGTATCATGAGCTGCCTGCGGGTGAGCCTGGGGTGCTTGCCGTGGATATCAAGCATTCACCTGCGCACTTCTTTCAAGGTTACACCTGGCAGGAGAAAAATCCCTTTGTAGAAGGCTATTACCTTACTGGCGATGTTGTGATCCGCAATGAAGATGGCACCTTTCAATTTGCCGGGCGGGACGACGACATTATTACCACCGCAGGTTATCGGGTGGGGCCAACGGATGTTGAGAATAGCGTAATGACACACCCGGCTGTTGCAGAGTCGGCGGCGGTGGGGCAGCCAGACGAGATTCGTGGTGAAGTGATCAAATCCTATGTCGTACTGCGAGAAGGCTATGAGGCAAGTGAAGCACTTGCCGATGAGATCAAGCAGCGAGTGCGTGAGCGGTTATCGACTCACGCTTTCCCGCGCGTTATTGAGTTTGTCGATGAGTTACCCAAAACCCCCAGTGGTAAGATTCAGCGCTTTAAATTGCGTGCTCAAGCAGCAGAAGAAGCTAAGGCAGCCAAATAAACATAACGCTTATAGGGAATACGGTTATGCAGGTTAAGGATAGTACTTTTTTAATTACTGGGGCCGCTTCTGGCCTGGGGGCGGCAACGGCAGAGCGTTTGGTGGCTGCGGGCGCTCGGGTCGTTTTATGTGATTTAAATAATAGCGTAAACGCACATGCTCAGCAGTTGGGGGAACAAGCTCAAGCGTGTTTGGCAGACATTACCTCTGCCGAGCAAATGCAACAGGCGGTCGATACGGCGGTAGCGCTGGGTGGCAAGGGCGGTCTCTCAGGTGTGGTTCATTGTGCGGGCGTCGTTAGCGTGGCCAAGTTGGTTGACCGTGATGGAAACCCGGCTGATCTAGATAGCTACATTAAAACGATCAACATCAACCTGGTGGGTACCTTTAACGTAATGCGCCTCGCCGCGGCGGCAATGGCTAAAAATACGCCTAATGAGAGCGGCGAGCGCGGGGTGATTATTAACACTGCTTCTATTGCGGCTTTTGATGGTCAGGTAGGGCAGTGTGCTTATAGCGCTTCTAAAGCGGGCGTTGTGGGTATGAGCTTGCCAGCGGCGCGCGAGTTATCGCGTCATGCTATTCGAGTTATGGCAATCGCCCCAGGCGTTTTTGAAACACCGATGATGAGCGAGATACCCGATGAGGCTGCCCAGGCGCTAGCGGCAGCGGTGCCATTTCCCAAGCGGCTGGGTAAGCCGGATGAGTTTGCTCAATTAGCCGAGCAAATTATTACCAACCCAATGCTGAATGGCGAGCTCATTCGCTTGGATGGCGGCATACGCATGCAGTAACGCTTCAGCTATATAGAGTCGCAATGATACGACTCGTCAGCTTTCGGCTGGCGAGTTTTTTATTTCTGGCATCAAAGGCTTGCAGCATTGGCTACCAAAGTTGTAGAGCGTTTCAGCGCTAAATTCAAACGCTCGCTTGACTCTGCTGGGCGCTCGCGCTAGTTTTCAAACATGTGTTTGAAAGCCGCTTGCTTTTTAGAAAATATTATTCGGCTTTTGATCCCCCGGTTGTAGGAGAGTGTTTTAGGAGAAGTGCGATGCCCACTTATCAGGCCCCTATTCGTGATATGCGTTTCGTTATGGACGAAATGCTTGATTATCCTGGTCACTATGCGCGCTTGCCGGGCGGTGACGAAGCATCGCCCGATGTCGTTAGCGCCATTTTAGAGGAAGGGGCGCGTTTTGCTCGCGAGGTGCTGCTGCCGATTAATCAAAGCGGCGATGCAGAAGGGTGTTTGTTAGAAGGGGGCGAAGTAAAAGCGCCTAGTGGTTTTAAAGAAGCTTATCAGCAATATGTAGAAGGCGGTTGGCCTAGCTTAGCCGCCGATCCTGAACATGGCGGGCAGGGATTGCCGCATTCGTTAGCGATGCTGCTTTCGGAGATGATTTGCGCAACCAACTTGGCATGGGGCATGTACCCGGGGCTTTCCCATGGGGCTGCGGATGCACTACGCCATCATGGTACCGATGAGCAGAAGGCTACATACCTCACCAAGTTGGTAGAGGGCGTATGGACCGGCACGATGTGTTTAACCGAGTCCCATTGCGGTACCGACCTCGGCTTGATCAAAACGCGCGCAGTGCCCACTGAAGGTGACGCTTACGCGATTACCGGCACCAAAATCTTTATCTCGGCCGGCGAGCATAATCTGGCTGAGAACATCGTTCATTTAGTGCTAGCAAAACTTCCCGATGCGCCGGAAGGCTCAAAAGGTATCTCGTTGTTTGTGGTGCCTAAGTTTATGCCTGATGCCGGAGGCAACCCTGGTGAGCGCAATGGCGTTAGCTGCGGCTCTTTAGAGCATAAAATGGGCATTCACGGTAACGCTACCTGTGTGATGAACTTCGATGGCGCTACCGGCTATCTGGTGGGTGCACCTAATAAAGGCTTGGCGTGCATGTTCACCATGATGAACGCGGCGCGTCTTGGAGTAGGTATTCAGGGGCTGGGTTTGATGGAAGCTAGCTTCCAGAATTCGTTGAGCTATGCCCGTGATCGCCTGCAAATGCGAGGTTTGTCGGGTAAGCAAGCGCCTGAAAAACCGGCTGATCCGATTATCGTCCACCCTGATGTACGACGCATGCTGCTGACTCAGAAAGCCTTCGCCGAAGGCGGGCGTATGCTGGTGCTATACACCGCTCAAATGCTGGATGTTGTAGAGCATGGTCAGCCAGGTGAAGAGCGAGAGCGTGCCGACACGCTTTTGGGGTTGCTAACCCCGATTGTAAAAGCGTTCTTGACCGAAGTCGGTTTTGAAAGCACCAATGAAGGTGTTCAAATTTACGGCGGCCATGGCTTTATTAAAGAGTGGGGCATGGAGCAATTGGTACGCGATGCGCGTATTACTCGCTTGTATGAAGGCACTACCGGTATCCAGGCGCTCGACCTGCTGGGTCGTAAAGTCCTTATGAGTCAGGGTGAGTCGCTTAAGGTATTCACCAAGGAGATTCACCAGTTCTGCAAGGCTGAATCAGAGAACCCGGCGCTTAAAGAGTTTATCGGGCCGCTCGCCAAGCTGAATGCAGAGTGGGGCGAACTGACCATGGGTGTGGGTATGAAGGCAATGCAAGACCGCGAGGAAGTAGGTGCGGCGAGTGTTGATTACCTTATGTACTCAGGCTACGTCACGCTGGCGTACCTATTTGCTCGTGCGGCCAAGCAGGCGTCTGGTTCTTTAGAGGGCGAGGATAAAGCCTTCTATGCTGCTAAATTGAATACTGCTCGCTTCTATTATCAGCGGCTATTACCGCGCACAAAGGCTCATGCGCAAATGATTCAGTCGGGCGCTTCCAGCCTGATGGCCATCTCCAGCGAAGACTTTGGCTTGGGCTTTGAGATTTAATTAACGGCTAAGACGTTAAAGGAGCACTTTCTGGTCAGGCGTTCTGATCGGTGGTTTGCGGCAGAAGGTTTTCCTTCTGCCGCTTTTTTTATACGCAATAACTTCTTTTACTTGCTATCTTGATAGTGAGGCCTTAAAGTACGCATCCGCTGCCGGGGACGCCAAGCGTTACCAGCGGTGA